>ERZ1035027.35-NODE-35-length-99235-cov-11.642156_pt1 | contig 99235 bp, 72 predicted proteins | sample MGYA00520604_ERZ1035027 | MGnify/ENA primary metagenome ERZ1035027 (study PRJEB33766, sample SAMN09781743) | gut metagenome | biome: gut microbiome | host: Homo sapiens | place: Madagascar | study: EMG produced TPA metagenomics assembly of the PRJNA485056 data set...
TTATTTTTTGTAAATATAGAGTGAATTTCAGAGAAGAACCGCTTTTTCTGCATTTCATACCCCAGGACAAAAACAAAAAAGCAGATTCCATGAGGGATTTCCGCACGAAATCTGCTTTGTGATTCTTTTCAATACAGTGCTTACAGCATCTCAGATACATCATCTGCGATCTGTTCTGCTGTCAGATGATTCTCTTTCAGAACTTCCTGTACATTATAACGATCGAGGAATTCTTTTTTCAGACCAAAGCACTTTGTCTTTACGGCAGAGTCGCCGTAAAACCGGGCGATCTTCTCACCGAATCCGCCGTCCAGAATGCCGTCCTCCAGCGTAATCACAACCTTGTGATCTGCTTTCAGCTGTTCCAGCAGTGCGGTGTCCTGTCCGGTGATATAATACGGGTTGATAACAGTCGGTGCAGTACCGGTCTTTTCCCGGATCTTCTCGGCTGCTGCCACACCCAGGTGATAGAACGAACCCAGCGCCAGAATTGCCACGCCGCTTCCCTGCTGTGTCACTTCATAGCGGTTCAGTTCTCCGAAGTCCTTTGTCACTGCCTTGCCGTCCGAAACATACTGTGCCGGCACACGGATCGCAACCGGATGTTCGTTCTGATCCAGCGCCCAATCCAGCATTGCCTGATAATCCTCCACCGTTACCGGCGCCAGATAAACCAGGTTCGGGATGTTGGAGATCATGGGAATATCGTAGATGCCCAGATGTGTCACATCATTCATGCCAAAGACAGAGGCTGCAAAAACGGAGATCGTCACAGCGCTTTGATTGATGCAGACATCCTGGGACAGTTGGTCATAGGTGCGCTGTAAGAAAGAACTGTATACGCCCCAGAACGGCTTTCCGCCGTTTTTCGCAATACCGGATGCCATAGCGGCAGCCTGCTCTTCTGCAATGCCTACATCAATGAACTGTTTGCCTGCCTTTTTCCGGATATCTTCCGTAAATCCGAATACGGTAGGCGTAGCAGAAGTAATGGCACAGACACGCTTGTCCTCTGCCATCTTCTTTTGCAGGTACTCACAGGTAAAGCTGCCGAAATCGCCGTCACCGCCGAACGAAACCGTAGTCTTTCCGGTAGCCGGATCAAACGGCATACACCAGTGCCACTGCTCCTTGTGCTGTTCTGCCAGTTCATAACCCTTGCCCTTCTGTGTCACGATGTGTACCACTACCGGCTTTGTGCTGTCCTTGACCTGGCGGAATGCAGCGATCAGAGACGGGATATCGTTGCCGCCTTTCACAAAAACATAGTCCAGTCCCATTGCCCGGAACAGGTTGCACTCTGCCTTGCCGTCTGTATCCCGGAGGAGTTTCAGATTCTTGTACAGACCGCCGTGGTTCTCTGCGATGGACATATCGTTGTCATTGACCACAATGATAAAGTTGGTGTCCATCTCGCCGGCAAAGTCCAGACCCTCCAGCGCCTCGCCACCGCTGAGTGAGCCGTCACCGATCACAGCGATCACATTGCCGCTTTCGCCGTTCAGATCACGTCCCTTTGCCAGACCGCTGGCAAGGCTGACAGAGGTGGAAGTATGACCCACGGTAAAGAAATCGTGCTTGCTCTCATGCGGATCGGTATAGCCGGAAATATCGTCGAAATGTTCCTCATAGAGATATGCGTCTTTTCTGCCGGTCAGCATCTTGTGGGGATAGCTCTGGTGGGAAACGTCAAAAACGATCTTATCCTTCGGGGAATCAAACACATAGTGCAGTGCGATGGTCGTCTCCACCATGCCGAAGTTCGGCCCGAAGTGACCGCCGTGCTTGCTCAGACGGAACATCAAAGCCTGGCGCATTTCAGCCGCCAGCGCATTCATCTCGTCTTGATTCAGTTTCTTCACATCTTCCGGTGCATTGATTTTTTCCAGATACATGGTTTTCCTCCTAATCGTTTTCATTCTTCGGGGAACATTTGTCCCAGGTGAGTTTTCCGGTTTTTACTGCCTCTTCATAGCGGCTGATCTTATAATTCAGCCGTTCCAGCGTGACGTCGATCTGTGCCTTTTGATCCAGCAGAGCATCCCGCTGATCCAGCAGCAGCTGAAGCCGTGCCGGAATGGTATTGTCACCTTCCTGGCAAAGCTTGACGTATTCGATCATCACCTCCACCGGCAGACCGGCATTCCGCATACAAATGGCAAGCTCCACCCAGCCCAGATCATCCGGCTGGTAGTCCCGGTTGCCGCTGGGCGTCCGGGTCACTCTGGGGATCATGCCAACACGCTCATAATAGCGCAGCGTGTCCTGCGAAATGTGATAGGTTTCACTGACTTCCTTGATGGTCATGCTTTCTCTCACCTCCTGCAAGCATATTATAGCACCTGGAGTCAGCTCCAAGTCAATACCCAAACGCAAAAGTTTACATTTTAGACACAACGCAAAAAGCACTGCGGAACGGTTTTGTTCCGCAGTGCTTTTTTTGGATTATGATTTTATTGTCTGATAAAAATTCGGGTTTCCCAGCGGTTCTGCTGTCAGACGGAATATCACACAGCCATCGGGACAAACCACAGTCTTGCTGTATTTTCCGTCGCCGCCAAGATTTCTCAAATCGCCGCCGCTGCGCACTGCATCCATCAGCGGATACAACAGTAGCATGACCTTGCTGCATATCCCATAGCCATCTGTATTCACCGAACAACCATAGGTACAGCAGTAGCGATCTCCGATCTCTTCCCCGTTTCGACAGTAATTTTCCGTCTGTTCACTCTGAAGGAATCCGGTCACCGTTATGGTAAATGCAAATTCTTCTGCAAACCATTTTTTCATTGCTGTTCCTCTTTTCAGTTTGTCTGCTGAATCGAATCAATTTTCCACTGTCCGTTTTCCAAAACGATCTGCGCCGTCAGCGTTGCAGATGCGCCAAAGTCGTCATACTGCATGGATGCAGTGAATGCGCTATCTGAGAGATCCGAGACCTCTGCTTTTCCGGAAGTCCAGGAGAATCCGCCGCTGGTGGCAAACTGCCTGCCGTACAGACTGCCGTTTGCGTCAATGTACAGCGGCTGGTCTGTACCGAGAATCGCTGCATAGCGGCTGTCGATCATCTTCTGGGTCAAGCTGGATTCCATGTAGGCTTTCAGATCTGCTGTACTGGAAAACTGGGTTTTTGCCACCTTCTCATAAACAGCGCCCGACCCGGTCGAACGAATGGTATCACTTTCGTCCTTCGGCAGATTGCCGGCGCCGATCTGGTCGATATAATCCAGTGCGCCGAACAGGCGTTCTGCCGTTTCTTCATAGGCAGATGTGTCCCCGGCGCTCTGTGAGACGGCTGTGGTCTCCGCTGCCGTGGTCTCACTGCTTTCCTGTGCCGGCAGCGTCTCCGCAGCCGTTGTCTTTGTATCGGTGGTCTCTGCCGTCTCTTCCGGGGCAGCCGTTGTTTCTGCCTGGGTCTGTTCTGCGGTCGTCTCTGTGCTGCGCTCCGTCAGACTGGACGAGGGTGTTGTGATCTCGCCGCAGCCGGAAACACCCGTCAGCACAGCTGCTGTCAGCAACGCAGCCAGCCAAAACTTTTTATTCGTCTTTTTCATCTTTGCTTTCCTCCAAAAGAATGCCTGGCAAGTCAGCCTTTTTTTCATGATATTCCTTGAGTTTCTGATTCATTTCATTTGCCGTCTTTTTGAATACCTGATAGTTCAGCGCAGACGTGAAAAAATAAACCGCTGCACTGGTCAGACACATTCCCAGAACGCCAAAAAAATTCGGAGTGTACCAACCGTAAAAATATCCGCACACCAGTACAGATACCGTAACCAGCACATAGTGAATGGTCAGCCGTATCATCCCCTCCCGGTTGCTCACGTCCTTATGGGGCAGGACCAGCTCCGTAATGCCGCCTGCCAGCACACCAATGGACAAGATCTCCGGCAATACTGCATACGGGATCCAGGAGTGCCAGAGTTGCCGCTGCCCCGTCAGACAGTAGATTCCATACCAAAAGATGCAGGCGATCAGCGTACCAGTCACAGCCGCTGTCGTCACGGAAAGAAAACGCTTGAATCGGTTCTTCATCGCCGCACCTCACAGTCCAAGCTGTTTTTTCAGAGCAGGAACATACTGCCGTGAAATCATAACTTTTTCGCCGTTTTGCAGGATTGCCTCGAAACGTCCGCTGAATGACGGCGCAAACCGTTCCACTTTTGCCAGGTTCAAAATCATCGACTTCGAGATTCGGATAAAATCCGTCCCGGCAAACCGCTGTTCCAGTTTATAAAGCTTCTGTTTCAATTCCGACACCTCCGATTTTCCATATGCAAATACCTTGTTATCCACGGACTCAAAATAGTACACACTGTCCGGATGCAGCACGCTCATGCTGCCATCCTCGTGATACAGCATCAGTTTTTCGTTCTCCATTTGCAGTGCATGGAGCAGGTTCATCACACGCTGAGACAGTGTGTTGGCACGTATGATGATCTCCGCCTCTTCTCCCGGCGGCAGGTTTTCAATGGTCACTTTCATGAATGGACTCGTTTCCTTTCTGCCAGATAATGCACGGCAAGATATGCGCCCAGCAGCACCAGAACTGCGCCGCCGATATACGCATACATGGCAGGGACGGTCACCGTTTTCCCGGCAAATTTTACGGTACAGTCCAGCGACTCCCGAATGGCATCCACAAGCGCTTTCGGAACACCGTCTGTCTCCATCTGCGCCAGAACGCCACGCATGGTGTGATTCCGCACCAGCGCTGTCATATACGTGCTGGGCAGAAAGGACAGCACCTTTTGCAGTCCGCTACCATAACTGGAAATGGGCATATATGCACCGCAGAGAAAGCCGTAGCCGGCGCTGACCAGTGTTCCCACTGCGGATATCTGTCCCTGGGTGCTGAGGAAAAAGTGGATCAGCGACGAAAGCGCTGTGCCGAAAAGCACCAGCAGCACAATGTCCGCACTGAGCAGCAGGATATCCTTTCCGGAAAAGAACCAGCCGATCGTCCGCACATATCCCAGACACAGCGCCAGCGCCGCAAAGCATACCAGCAGCGAAGAGATCGCCGCACCCAGGAAATAGCTGCCGGACAAGACCGCACTGCTTACCGGCGAAATGGTCAGATCCTTCCGGGCGCCGGTGATCTTGTCCTGTACCATCAGCATATTGGAACAGAACGGCACAGTAACGCAGCTGACCGCAAAAATGGAAGAAATGAGCTGCGCCCCGACAGCGCCGTCGATCAGCTTTTGAGAAAGCGAAAAGCCGTCCGGAAGATTTGCGGTAAACGAATCCCGGTAAACACTCCCCAGAAAAGTCGCATACAGCACCAGCAGAATTGCCGGCGTGATAAGCGAAGTGAAAAACATTCCCTTGTCCTTGAAATACAGCTTGATGTTACGCAATACCATGGCTTTCAGCATAATCAGCACCTCCTGTCGTCTTTCCTGTCACAGCCAGGAATACATCATCCATTCTGCCTTTCATGATCTCATAATCCTGGAACAATTCCGGATGCTGTACGATGAGTTTTGTTGCCGTCCGGGTGTCCGGCACAGATATGCGGAACGCCTCGCCGTATGTCTCATAGGGCATCTGCAAAGACGCCACTGCGGATTCCTTTGCATGGTACAGCGTGATATAATCCCCGGTATAGCGGTTTTTCAGCTCCAGCGGCGTTCCCTCCGCTGCGATCTTTCCCTCATCCAGAATCACAATGCGGTCTGCACCGGCAGCCTCTTCCATATAGTGGGTCGTCAGAAAAACGGTCATGTGCTTTTTCTTTTGCAGGACGGAAATGACATTCCAGACCGTCTGCCGTGTCTGCGGGTCCAGTCCCGTGGTTGGTTCGTCCAGAATCAGCAGCTGAGGACGGTGAAAGATGGCACGGGCGATGTCAATGCGCCGCCGCTGTCCGCCGGAAAGCTTTCCCACACTCTGCTTCAAAAGCGGCCGCAGCTCCAGTAGGTCATCCAGTTCAAACAGACGCTTTTGAAATGCCTTCCCGGTGATGCCGTACAGCGCCGCACGGTTTTTCAAGTTGTCCTGCACAGAAAGCTGTCTGTCCAGGACGGAGTTCTGAAACACCACGCCGATATCCTGTTTGATGGCGTTCATGTTTTTCAGCGTATTCCTGCCGTTCACATAGATCTGACCGGCGTCCTGCCGGAGCTGACCGCATATCATGGAGATTGTAGTGCTTTTTCCGGCGCCGTTGACACCTAAGAATGCAAAAAGCTGTCCTGTCTCCACTTGCAGCGATAAGTTGTTTACGGCATGGATTGCGCCGAAACTCTTTTGCAGATTTTGAATCTCAATACATTTTTCCATATCCATCACTGTCCTTTCTGTTCTTCGGAATCTGTTATCTTGATTATACCTTTTTTCTGAACGAATAACAAGCCCTAAAATGCAAGTGGTCGATTTCCAGCGGTAAGATGCAAAAAGAGCCGCACCGCTCCGGTTTCCCGAAGTCGATGCAGCTCCTTTGCCGTGCGTTCCGGATCAATCCGAAAGCGCAGTTACTTTTTACGCCGCTTTGTCATGATCGCCAGCAGCAGCGAGAATCCGCAGGCTGCAATCAAAATGGTGATATGCAGTGTGCTTTCTCCTGTCTTTGGCGTTCCCGGAATGTTCTGCCGCTGCGGCAGCGGAATTCGTTTCTTGACAGATGTCTGTGCAGAAACATCGTTGGCAGCCGTTGTCGTCGTCTGCGTGCTGTTGTCTGCTGCATGATCTCTGTCTGTGGTAATGGTCGTGGTCGTTGTGGTATCCACGATCACATGATTCTTCCGGGATGTGGTCTGTCGGATGCTAGTAGAAGTATCCGATGTCTCACAAGTGGTATTTTCTGTTGTCGTGGTGTTTGTCGTTGTCTGTGTGCTGTGCTGTGTGGTGTGTGTTGCGCTTGAAACACTGCTGCCTGCCGGCTTTGAACTGGTCGTTTCCGTCGCAGTGACTGTTGTAGAAGTCGTGCGGCTGGTTTCTGTCAAAGTCGCAGAAGATGTGGTGCCGTTCTGACGGGATGTCGTTGTCTGCACCGTGTGTTTGGAGGTCGTTTGTGTGGTCTGGCTTGTGGTATGTGTGGTAGTCGTTGTGTTGGTCGGGCCTGCGCTGGAAAGCGTAACCGTTGCCGTTGTCTGCGATGCTGCGGAAGAAGTGGTGCGGTGTGTTGCTGTGGTGGTAGTCGTTGTCGTAGTGATAACAGCAGTCGGTGTGGTCAATGTGGTGCGTGTCGTTCCCTTTGTCTGAGAAGTCTCCGTACCGGTTGCCCTGGTCGTGCTGGTCGTCGTTCTGCGACTTGTGGTATGTGTCGTTGCGGTAGTCGTCTGTGTTCCGGTGTGTGTTGCCGGCGATGCCGTAGCTTTCGCCGTTGTTGTGGTTATCTGTGCTGTGATATGTGTGGTCTGTTTTGATGTTGTGGTATTGCCTGCTGTGTGTGTCGTGGTTACCGTCGTATGTGCTGCCGATGTGGTATGTGTGGTGGTGGTTTCAGCCGTCTGCGTTTCCGTTGTGCCGGCTGTCACACGCACCGTTGTTGTACTGGTTTGTGCTGTACCGCCTGTTGCAGAAGTGGTTTCCGCAGATGCCGCTGTACTGGTCTGTGTCGTAGACTCTGCCGAGCCTGCGGCTGTCTCCGTTGTCGTTGTAACCGTACCGGTGACTGTTGTTGTTGTCGTAGTCTCTTCCGGATCACGATTCAGATATACGTTCAGAGATACCACATCTTCGCCCTTGGCGGTGTTAAACCCATCCAGACAAGTTCCGGACGTGATATCCTTTTCTTCCGGTATTCCCAGAACAATGCAGCCATTCAGTGTGCGGTTATCTGTCTTGATTTCCAAACGACCGGACGATAATTTTTCATTATTCGCCTTGATATATTCCTCAGCGTTATACCCTGCTGGGATGCTGTCGATCCACAGGCGATAGCCTGCCAGATATGTGACGCCGTCTACCGTCACAGACAAAGGCAGATCGTCAAAACGATACGCTCCGTCTGCGTTGGTATAGGCAGTCTGTTTCGCATCGGGCAGCAGTTCCCACTTTCCATTGCGGTAATAATACTGCTGAAGGATGATCTTTACATTGGCGATACCGGACTCGCCGTCGCCGATCTCATGATCCCGGTCTGCATCATCCCAGACAATGCCGGAGATGGACGCACCGGAATCCTTCTGTACAATACCGCCGTCATAGCCGGTGATATTTGCCGCCTTGACAATGTCATAATCCACGCCACGTACCTGATAGCAATACGGTGTGTTTCCGCTGAATGCGCTCGCCAGGATCAAGAAGTTGTCCGGCTCCTGGAGATCCAGCGTGCCTGCGATCAGATCGCTGTCCTTATTGCTGTCTGCCGCCGCATGGTACTTCGTTGCTGCGTAGCCCTCCGGCATTTCGCAAAGCTGCATCTGATAGCCAACCAGATATCTCTGACCGTCCTTTTCTATAAAGGTCGGCAGATTTTCAAAGCGATAGTGACCATTGGATGCGCTTGCAGTCGGCGTTCCGGCTGCAACAGGCGTTGCCGTTGCTACCGGTGTACCCGTTGCCACAAGCACAAAATCCTCATCCAGTTTCCAGGTGGTGTCGTGCGTGTCATAGTAGCTCCGGGTCAGCTTGACCGATGCCGTTGCCACACCCACTTCGTCCGCATCCTGGATGCCGTTGTAGTTGGCATCATTCCAGATGTAGCTGTCAATGGATGCAGTTTCGATGGGCGTTAAGCCGCCGTCATAGTCCGTGTTGTCCTTTGCCTTGACGATGTCATAGGCTGTGCCGCCAACGGTTCTGTCGTTATACGTGTTGCCGCTGGATACCTGCGCCAGAATGATTACCTCGTCTGCATTCTCATAGAGATTCAGCGTATCAGCGAACAGGTCGCTGTCCTTTGTGATATCATTTCCGACACGGCACTTCGTTACAGCATAGCCCTCCGGCATTTCGTTCAGACTCAGCTGATAGCCTGCCAGATAACGCTTGCCGCCGATCTCCACAAATGTGGGCAAATTGTCAAAACGATAATGACCATCACCGGATACTGTTGCAGTAGGTGTTCCGGTTGCCACTGGTGTACCTGTTGCTACCGGCGTTGCCGTTGCGACTGGTGTACCCGTTGCCACCGGTGTACCGTCTGCCACAAGCGCAAAACTATCGTCCGGTTTCCACTGCTTGTCAGCATCATCGTAATACTTCCGGGTCAGCTTGACTGTTGCCGTTGCCACACCCACTTCGTCCGCATCCTGGATGCCGTTGTAATTGGCATCATTCCAGATGTAGCTGTCAATGGATGCAGTTTCGATGGGCGTTAAGCCGCCGTCATAGTCCGTGTTGTCCTTTGCCTTTACAATGTCGTATGTCTTGTCGCCCACGGTTCTGTCATAATACGTGTTGCCGCTGGACGTCTGTGCCAGTATGATTACCTCGTCTGCATTCTCATACAGATTCAGCGTATCAGCGAACAGGTCACTGTCCGTTGTGACATCATTTCCGACACGGCACTTCGTTGCAGCATAGCCCTCCGGCATTTCATTCAGACTCAGCTGATAGCCTGCCAGATAGCGCTTACCGCCGATTTCCACAAATGTGGGTAGATTGTCGAAACGATAGTGTCCATCACTGGATACCGTTGCAGTCGGCGTTCCGGTTGCTACCGGTGTACCTGTTGCTACCGGCGTACCCGTTGCTACCGGCGTTGCCGTTGCAACTGGCGTTCCTGTTGCCACCGGCGTGCCGTCTGCCACAAGCGCAAAACTATCGTCCGGTTTCCACTGCTTGTCAGCATCGTCGTAATACTTCCGGGTCAGCTTAACTGTTGCCGTTGCCACGCCCACTTCGTCCGCATCCTGGATGCCGTTGTAGTTGGCATCGTTCCAGATGTAGCTGTCAATGGCTGCGGTCTCGATTGGCGTTAAGCCGCCGGCGTGATCTGTATTGCTCTTCGCCTTGACGATGTCATAGGCTGTGCCGCCAACGGTTCTGTCGTAATACGCATTGCCGCTGGATGCCTCCGCCAGAATGATTACCTCGTCTGCATCCTTGTACAGGTTCAGTGTGCTGATGCCTGTTGCAGTCTGCACATACAAATCGCTGTCCTTCGTGATGTCATTTCCCATTCGGAATTTCGTTGCAGCATAACCCTCCGGCATTTCATTCAGACTCAACTGATAACCTGCCAGATAGCGCTTGCCGCCGATCTCCACAAATGTGGGCAGATTGTCGAAACGATAGTGTCCGTCACCGGATACTGTTGCAGTCGGTGTTCCGGTTGCCACTGGTGTACCTGTTGCTACCGGCGTTGCCGTTGCGACTGGTGTACCCGTTGCCACCGGTGTACCGTCTGCCACAAGTGCAAAACTATCGTCCGGTTTCCACTGCTTGTCAGCGTCGTCGTAATACTTCCGGGTCAGCTTGACGGTTGCCGTTGCGATACCCACTTCGTCCGCATCCTGGATGCCGTTGTAATTGGCATCGTTCCAGATGTAGCCGTCAATGGATGCGTTTTCGATCTTCGTCAAACCGCCGTTATGCGATGCGATGGATTTCGACAGATCCGCCGGCGCATATGTTACATCGCCGATGGTGACAGTATGTTCCGTCACGCCTTCTGTTGCCTTAGCTGCCAGAATAATATGTGATTCGTCCTCTGCCATCAGACTGCCGTCCTCAGGATCCAGGAAACTGTTCAGCTGATCCCGATCCGGTTTTGCGTACTGCTTGGTCACCGCATAGGTATCCGGCACAGTTGCCAGATCCAGTTCGATATAGTAACCATAGATGCGGTCCTTGTTGTCCGCAGCGCTGCCGTCAGACAGATCTCCCGGCACATGAACATCCAGACCGTCAAACTGATACGAACCGTTGTCCACGATCTTGGAAACTTCGCCGAATGTATCATCCGGCACCCATTTTCCATTCTCATAGATGTCACGTTTCAGTATCACACGAACCGATGTTGCCACCGGCACTTCGTCCAGATTGTACAAGCCGTCATAGTTCTTGTCGTCCCAGATCGTGCCACGGATAACACCCTTGTCCTGCTGCTTGAGTCCGGCATCATAATGTCCGGTATTCTTGCTGCGGGCCAGGTCTACCTGGTACATCGTACCGTTTGCATCCGGCACTTCCCGTAGAGATGCACGGTTCTGGTTTCCGTCGGCATCGCTGTACGCATCTGCCGCCGGTACAATAAATTCGTTTGTGCTTGTCAGATATGCGCTGTCCAGTCTGAGGTCGCTGTCCTTGGTGCGGTCAGTTCCCACACGATACTGTGTCGCCAGATAGTTGCCGCGGAGATTTTCCAGACAGAGCTGATAGCCTGCGGCAAAATCCATATTGTTGATTCTCACCCAGGTGGGCAGATTCGCCAGTGTGTATTTGCCGTCTGCATCTGTGCTTGTGCTGGCTGTATACGCCGTGCCGTTCGGCTGCCACTGGCTGCCGTCATAATAATACTGTATTGCCTTGACGGTAACATTTTCAATTGCCGCCTTGTCCTCTGCGGTATTGGCATCATCATCCGACTTATCCTGGATGCCGTTGTAATCATGGTCGATCCAGATCCGTCCGGAGATATCCCCGGCTGCTAGGCTTGTAAAGCCGGCATCATAACCGAAAACATCTTCCTTTCGGAGAATGTCTCTGCCGTCTACGGCATAATCCGTATTGTCCGTATCCGCAGCCGCACAAGCAAAATAAGTGCCTGCCGTCAGATAACGGCTCTCTGCATCCAGGTCGCTGTCCCTTGCGGGATCATCGCCCTGCTGATACCAGGTAATGGTGTAATTGTCCGGCACTTCGCTTGTCATCTTCAGCTGATAATAGCAGAGGTAGGTTTCGCCGTTTGCATTACAGAACGTATCCACATTGTCAAACCGATACTCGCCGTTGGCATCAGACTCCTTCTGGGAGGGGTTGCCGGTAGGCTGATAGTTGCCGTTGGCATCACGGTAATACTGCTCCAGCGTAATTTCTACGCCGGAAATGTTTCCCTCGCCGTTATCCTGCAAGCCGTTGTAATTCGCATCGTCCCAGACACGTCCAACGATCTGCGCCTTTTCGACCTGTTTCAAACCGCCGTTCCAGTTTGCCTGGTCTGCAGCATCCGCAATGTCATAGTCGCTGCCGTTGTAGGTCTTTCGGTATTCTGCATCTGTTTTTGGCTGTGCAGCTGCTGCCAGAATCAAGTATTCATCCGGTGCTGTCAGATAGAGGTTCTCGCTCTGATACGGGTTTTCAAGTCTTTGGAACTTGCTGTCACCGCCTGCCTTGGTAATGCCATAGGTGATCTTGCCGTCAGCGTCCTTCGGCAGTGCGTCCAGTTTCAGCCGATAGCCAGCCAGATAGCGTTTGCCGTCGACCTCCACAAATGTGGGAACATCATCAAACTGGTATTCCCCGTTGCTGTCGGTTTTTACGGTTGCGGTGTAATTCGGCCGTGCGGTCGGTGTCCATGATGTGCCGTCCCAGTAATACTGTTCCAGCGTCATCGACAAGCCTTCCATGCCGGTTTCACCAGATGTCATATCGCCGTCATAATCCGCATCGTTCCAGATTCGTCCGCTGACGGATGCGTTCTGGAATGCCCGGATACCGCCATGGTACTCGTTCTTGCTGTCACGGTTTTCCGTGATGTCATAGATCGTATCTGTACCTGGAACTGCACGGTAAGTGCGGTCATAGTACTCGTTGTACTGCGGCGTACTTCCGGTATACTCTCCGGTAAACGACTTTGCCTCTGCTGCAACGATCAGATACTCCTGCTCGCCCATCAAAGTAAGTTCGCCGTTGTCCCAGTGCAGCTTGTTGTCGTTGGCGAATACGGTAACCGCATTGCCGTCCGGCAGTGCATCCAGATGCAGCTGATACCCAGCCAAATACCGCTTGCCGCCGACTTCCGCATAAGTTGGGATGCCGTCAAAGTGATACTGACCGTTGCTGTTTGTCGTCGCCTGTTTCTTAAATTGTGTCTTTTTCCATGTCGTTCCGTCCCAATAATATTGGTACAGTGTCAAGTTGAGATTGCTGCAGCCGCTTTCGGTCAAATCCATCGTGCCGTCATAATTGAGGTCATTCCAGATTCGTCCGTCCATTGCCGCAGTCTGAATCGCTTTCAGTCCGCCGTTGTATACGCCGTCGGAATCCACCGCAGTGACAATATCATAATCGACATTGTTGTACTTCCGTACATAGTAACTGTGGAGTCCCGATTCAATGCTGCCAACGCCATGCGCCGCCTGCTTTGCCAGCAGGATATACTCGTCCGGCTTGTTGAAGTCTACCGTCTTACCTGCATTCGTTTCCTGAGATGCTGCCAGCAGGTCACTGTTGATGCAGTTTCCTGTGGAATCCAGCACCTGGTACTTGGTCACCGCATAGCCATCCGGCACGGCATTCAACCGCAGACGGTAGCCTGCCAGATACATCTTTCCGTCAACCGTCACAAAGGTCGGCTGGTCAGAGAACTGATATTTACCTGTGGCTGCATCTGTCTGAACGGAACCTGTCTTGACAAACTCCCACTGTCTGGCATCGTCCAGATAATACTGGTCGAGATATACGGTCTGCTGTGTCGGCATTGCCGATTCACCGGTTTCCTGCAAGCCGCTGTAGTCCTTGTCGAACCAGACAGTGCCTTGAATCTTTCCGGTCTCGAACGCTTTCAGACCACCGTTGTAAACGTCGATCACGTCCGCATTCAAAATGGAATCGTATTCCTTGTTTGTGACAGCATCAGTCAGATCATAGGGAGCATTGCCCTGTGACGGCTGTGCCGTCAGGAAGTAGTCCCCGTTGCCCGGTGCAGTCAGATAGTTGGTCACTGCGATCCAGTCGCTGTCTGTTTCTGCGTCACTGGTTGCCTGGCGATACCGTGTCACCGCATAGCCCTCCGGCACATCCGCACGAATGCGGTAATATGCCAGCTGGTCTACGCCGCCGATCACAAAGTGCGTCGGCACCTTGGTAAATTGATATACGCCATCCTTGTCAGTTGTGACTGTTTCGTCTGCACCCATCTTGACAAACTGCTTTGCATCGACATCATAGCGATACTGTTCCAGAGTGACAGAAACGCCGCTCTTGCCCTTTTCGCCATTGTCCAGGATACCGTTGTAGTCCGTATCTTCCCAGATCGTACCCTTTACCGTTGCAACGCCACGCTCTTTCAGACCGGCATTCAGATCAGCATAATCTCTTGCCTTCACCAGATCGTAGTACTTCTGCTGTGCGGTGTTCGGGGTGTCGATGTTTTTGATGTTCGTGCCGCAGACATATGCCCAGTTGTAATCGATATACGGTTCTGTACTGTTGGACTGTGTGCCTGCCTTTGCCTCCTGTGCCAGAATTAGCATTTCGTGATTGCCCTTCAGCACAGTGATCGGCAGGTCACCTGTCCGCTGACTGTCCTCGGTGCCATCGTCGGCATCGGTCACATACAGCTTGCTGTAAACCTTTGACGGGTCTGCATTGCTCCAGTACTTCGTTGCCGCATAATCATCCGGCAATTTTTTCAAAATCACCTGATAACCTGCCAGATACCTTACGCCGTCCTTTTCCACATAGGTGGGGAGATTACTGAACGTGTACTTGCCGTCTGTCTTGGTTTCGTGTATCCGAAATGCTGCACTTTCCGGCACCCATTCGTCATTGCGATAGAAATACTGCTGCAAGTGTACGACTGCCGGATTTTCGCTGTCATAGTATGCTGCTTCATCGTCGTCCTGGACACCATTATAGTTGGTATCCTCCCAGACCACGCCGCTGACAGAGGCAGTTTCAAATGCTTTCAGACCGCCGTCATAGCCGTCATAATCCTTTGCCTTGATGTAATCGTAGGCATAATCATGATTTCCGTTGTTCGCTGCCGCATCATCATAGAGAATGTACGGTTCAAAATAGGTTTTTCCGTCAATGCCCGGCGCTGTCTCCGGCTGAGACTTCTTTGCGGTGATGAAATAGTCACCGTCCGCCGGAGAGGTCAGATAAGACGCAATGTCATAATCGGTGTAGCCTGCGCCGTGCTGCTCGTTCTGCGAGATCAAGTGGCTGTCCACCACCTGGGTTTCCGCATCGCCGTTCTGCCGATAGCGGGTAACGGCATAGTTTTCCATACCGCTGGGCAGCGACAGCAGTTTCAGACGATAGTGTGCCAGCACCTTTTCCCCATTGATTTCCGCATATGTGGAAACATCAGAGAATGTGTACTTGCCGTCTGCATCGGTTTTTACCTGGTAGGTGTGAACCAGCTGATAGCTGCCGTTTTGCAGCACATACTGTTCCAGCTGAACAGTCGCTCCGGCAATTCCCTTTTCGTAGAATTGGGTCGTGCCATCCTCTGCGGTCACCGTGTTGCGGATACCGTCATAGTCAAATGCCTCCTTGTATTCCCCGGCTGCATTTTTACCGTTGTCCTCCCACAGATAACCGGTTACTTCAGAAGTCTGAATTTCCGTAAAGCCGCCGCTGTAATCCAGCAGACGCTGTGCTTCGCCGGTATCGTAATGGGTTTCCTTATAGTCAATGACATTGGTGTTCTGGTTTGTCGTCTCGCCGGCAATGATAATGATATTATCTTCTGTGTCATAGTTGTGGTGCGTTGCTGTGACAGTGCCGTTTGCGTCATACTCGAACCAGTCATCGCCAATGAGATAGTACTGCATATCGCCGGTATATTGCAGGTCACTGTTTTCCGCAGAGCGGCTGCTCGGATACTGCTTATACTTGGTGATCGCATACTTTTTGTACAGATCAGCGTTCTTCTCCGGATCGACATACAGCCGATAGCCAGCCAGGTACGTCTTTCCGTCCTTCTTGTAATAAGTCGAAACATTCTGGAATACATAGGAACCGGATTCCGAGGTTTTGATATCCCGGTCTTCACCGGTAATCGCTACCCATTTTCCAGTAGCGCTGTCGTAATAGAACGGTTTCAAGGTCACGGTCACACCCTCGATACCCTTTTCAAAAGTATCCCGGATGCCGTTGTAGTTTTCATCGTCCCAGATCCACTGTCCGATAAATCCACGGGAGCCGTCCACGAATCCCAGAGAAATGCTCTTGTTGATCTGGAAGGTCTGTCCGTCATTTTCAAACAGCGGCTGCTGGTTTGCGTCATAAGGCACACCGGTCTGGAACGGCCGTGTGCGGAAGTTGTTCACTGCCTTGGTCAGATCGTTGTCATCCGCAGCCTCCAGCGGATCGTTGTGCAGCACAAACGGAGAAGGCTTATACGGGGTAGATTCACTGCCCTCATACTTTGCAATTGCCACATAGTTCTTGTTCGGATAGAGACGGAACTGATAATAGCCGTCATCCCCAGTGTGGAAAATTGCCGGATTGCCATCACCGTCTACCGCAGCTTTCGATGCGATATTGCCGTCTGCATCGACCTCGTGCATTTCCACCGTCACATCTTCCAGTTTCTTTTCGGTTTCCTGCATGATGCCGTCGCTTTCGATGGTGCCGTTGTTGTCTGTTTCATCGACCCATGCCCAGCCGCCGTAGGTATAACCTCTGGAGACACCCAGCATATAGGATGTCATGGCAGTGTCATAAGCCTGGTGCTTTGCCGGATCTTCTTCCACCGCATCAACGTGAATCAGTGCAGTCTGTACGACAAGCTGATTCACAGACGATTCGATATTTTCAACGCTGTTGGTATTGGAAATTACTGCATCATCTTCAGCATGACTCATACCATTATAGATGACCTTTCCGTCACGGTAAACCTTGAGCCTTGTCTTTGACTCGCCAAGTTCCCGTGTGGTAACCGAATACTGGTCGTATCCCTTCGGCAGCGTGTACCGCAGCCGGTAATCACCCGGTGTCAGATTCGACAGGATGAAGTAGCCCTGGTTGCCGTAATAGTCGCTTTCGGTGGTATAAACAACCGGACCTTCAAACGTATACTGATAGGAATTGGTGTTGTTTTCTACAATGGTCTTTGGCTGACCGGTCTCCTCGTCAATGACAATATAACGAACCTTTTCCGGATTCGGGTTGCTGTCGGGGTCCAGATCGGCAATCACTGCCTCACCGTTGACGTTGACAGAGTAGCCCTTCTTGGTCAGCAGCTCTACCTTTACGCCGTTGATACCCGGATCGTCCGGCTTTCCGTCGAAGTCAATATCCGTTGTCCACTTTCCGGTAGGCAGCAGCCGTCCGTTGGCAGACATCTCATATTCCGCCTCGTTGCACTGACCATCATAATTGAAGTCGCTCCAGACATAGCTGCCGATATAGCCCTTTCCGCTGGGTGCGGAAATATAAGCGCCAGCCTGTTTGTTTTCAAATACATGGTAACTCTTGTCGGCAGATGTCGGAGAGCTGTAACCGGAAGCAAAGGTGTTCCACTGAGTTACACCCTCCACTTTCTTTTTGATCGTTTCGGTGGACAACGCATTTTCGTTTTCATCATCTACTGTCGGCGTACCCACATATTTGGGCAGATTCAGCGGTGCGTGCATCTCATAGTAGAGTTCCATACGACTCTGCTTGCTCAGCATGGTATCCGCATTATTCATCTGCGCCCAGATTGCACGAATGCCACGCACCAGCTTGTCATACTCTGCATCAGAGATCTTGCCGTTTTCATGGTCGCTCATCAGATCCGACAGCTTGACAAAATACGACTCCTTTTTGTTTATGTTTTGATACAGGTTACGATAAAATTCATTTCTCTGCGTACTATCCAAACCGTCTGCTGGTTTCGGGAGTGCATCAACATCCTGTAGTTCATAGCTGCCGTTCTTCTTGGTAATCGGTCCGACCCAGACTGTATATTCTGACGGGTCAACCTTAGAGGATGACGTACCGCCGGACGAGGTCCTTTTCAGCTGGACAGACTCCGGAATCAGATAGCCGTTCCACTTGGATTTACGCTCGGTGTCATCGGTTGCTTTGGTGTCGTTTTCATAAGGCAGCACATCATAGAACAGCAGCGTTGTATATTCTGCATTGCTGGTCGAGGCATTCTGCATAGAGGCAGAGTACGAATAGTTGCCGCCTTCCTGTACACGAACCGGAACATCCGCTTTCACGGAATCCAGATCAGAAGTCGATGTTTTCATTTGTGTGACATTATCAATGGCAAGCAGAGCAATCGCCTGTGATGTGATCGTCAGTGTCATATCACCGCTGCTGCCGTTGTCGTTGACATCATGGCTGTCTACTTCGTAAGCAACCATTTTCTGTGTCTTGCCCTGGTCGTCCGGAATATACGGCCGGAATGAACCGTTCTTGAATCCGTATGCCTTTGCCTGCATCAGTTCCGTAGACACGATGTTGTTGTTGCTGATATCCAGCGGCACCATCAGTTCTACTACAATGCGCTGACCCGGCTCCAGTGTTCCGGAGAACTTGAAGTTGACGATCTTCCGGTTCAGTACGTTGGTGGAGATCGGTTTTGTCACAAAGTAGGGGTTGGGATTCTTTTCCTCATCCATGGCAACATCGGTTTGTTTTACGTCTGCATAGGTTTTTGTCTCTACATCTACATCAGCCAGTGAAACATCACCGGCTTCTTTCAGAGAAACAAATTCTCCCTTTTCATTTTCAATATGCCATGTCCACTGCGGCGTCACATCATCCAGATTCTTTGCTGGCGTTACCACTTGGTTGTCGCTGTTCTTTTCCGCAGTGCTGGTATAGTGATCGCCGACGAAATAGCCGTCAATGCTGCCATTGGAATCATCCTGATAGTTCACATACTGGAAATTATCCGCAGAGAGAGACTCCAGGTACGGCAGTGCCAGAGAGACCGTCGGTTCCGACAGCTTATCGGATTCCGCACCCTTTCGGTTATACGTAGTTGTTTCCAACAGCTCCTGGCTGAGATTCTTATACGTAATCGTATACTTCAGCATCTTGCCAGTACTGCTGCTGATACCGCTGGTATTGGAATCCCACTTGTATGCTGTCTTTGCAGCGCCGCTGAAATACTTGGCATCAATTTCAATGCCCAGCCACGGCAGCTGCGGATCCAGATAAAAGCCCACTCTGGAGACTTCTCCGGAAACCGCATACTTAAAGTCATCGCTGCGCAGGATCACGCTTGCGAAATGGTTGTTGTGTACAGAGTTTGCAATTGATGTATCATTCGGCGCAGTGGTAAACGCAACATGAGGACTGTTTTCCTTGATACTCTCGCTCAGAGATACCAGACCATAGTGATCCTTGTCCACATCATTGCGGTCCTGTCTGCCCTCTTCTGCATCGTCTGCGTCTGCATTCATATACAGCCCCTTCGGCACCGGGAAATACCGGGGTGCCTCTGCGTCGGTCAGTTCGACCTGGGTTCCGGAAATTGTCTCCGTGAAGCCCTCTGTCCGGATGACCCAGCGCACCTGGCGAATGGATTTGTTCAGATTGATCTTGCCGGATGTGATTTCTTGTTTCAGCTGCTCATTGGTACTGTCAAAATGCAGTTTGCCGGTCTCCAGCGAAATGGTCTGGTTTGCATCCAGTGCGTAACCATTTTCATTACCGATGCGTACCCACCAGCTGGTTCCCTTGCCGTTGTTTGCATAAGCGTTGGAATAGATACCGTCATCCTGCTCCGTCTCCGGTGCAAGGAATTCTGCTTCATTGGCAGGGTCCGTACTGATAAGTACATACGGATACACTTTCAGATGATTTTCCAGAATGTCATGCACCTGGTCTGCATATTTAGCATATTCGGTTGCCAGCGCATCTGCCGACGGAATCGCCCAGTTACCGGTAGAGATCTCCGTCACATTCGGATAAACCAGCTCGGAATCGTGCGGCAGAACATCCGGCTTATTGACCGGCGCAACCTTGGTCGTACCACGCAGTGTCGCATAGTTCGCCAGGTTATAGTTCACCACAAATTCGTTTACCGATGCAGTGTCATTGGACACCTGGTCGATGTAGCTGACCGTCTTATAGACCTGCTTGATATGGGGATCTTCTGCGATGGTGATAGAGGAGTTCGGGTCGTTGACACGAACACGCTCATAGTTCAGATCCGCACGCACCGTGGTCTCCGGCTTTATAACAGCGATCTTCGCGGAGGATGCGATCAGATAGATCTCACCCGGCACAACGCCGTCAAAGGGTTCGATCTCCGTAATTGTGCTGTCCTTTGCGCTGTTTTCATCCTTCACACGCACTGCATTTTGCAGCTGCATGCCCTCCATGGTCTGCCCGGTGAAGTTGAAGTCATAGGTATCATACACGATATCACTTGCCGGAACTTCCTGCCGCTGTTTCTTCTCATAGACGATATTGCCGTAGTCGTTATAGACATAGCCGTTTTCGTCCTGCTTCGGCATGAGGCAGCCGCCACGAGTGTAGTACTTGCCGTCTGCGTCCCGTTCTGCAAACAGGCCATCCTTTGTAATGGCAAACTTGCCGTCTGTCTGTTCGAAGGTCACATAGACCTTGGAGTAATAGTCCTCCCAGCTGCTGTCTGTGTCGTTTTGCAGTTCCAGGTTGTCGATCCGGGTCTTGATCTTAAAGTTCAGCGTGCCGTTGAAGTAGCCCGCCGGATGATAGCCTGCAACATAGGTCTTGTCATCCTTACAGTTGAAACCTTTTTCTGCCGGCGTAGTAATCTTGAACACCAGCGTCTCGCCGCCACGCTTGGTGGCAGAGTCCGCCCGTGTCAGTCCGTCTGTTGTATTTTCTGCCGGTGCAACATCTCCAGCAAAGTACCGTTGTGTCAGCTCAATGCCCCAGCCGTCATCCCTTGCCTGTGCCATAGTCAGTGTCTGCTTATTTCCGGACTTGTCGGTATACTCCAGATAGTAATCGTCCAGCAGGTCGTCCTCATCCCAGTACCGTACATTTTCCGGCAGCTGGAATGTCACCACCATCTTGGCGTGGAAAATACTTCCACGATAGCGGTAATCCGCCTTGGACTGGCTGGAAACCTTGGCGCTGTACCAGAGGATATCGCTGTAGTCAAAGTCTTTTCCGTTGTTCTGATACTTCTGACGAGTTTTCACTTCGTCCAGATTCTCTGTATCTCCGGTAAAGCCCTTGAGACCTGTATCTGCCTTTTCCGCAGCCACCATGTTCTCCGCCTTCAAAGACGGTGTCTGGGTGCGGATCTTCAGCGTGTTCACAACGCCGGCATCCTGTATGATATTTGCAGAAGTGATATCCTGGAAAGTCATATCGCTGCCGTTGTCACGCAGTGTCACATCCCGGTTCAGTGCAGAACGGATGCGTTCATACAGCGGCTTGTCCTTCCGGTATTCGTCCATTTCCATGGAATCGCTCTCGGCATACCGGCTCATGCTGCCCAGCATATAGCTGCCGTCTTTTTCAAACTTATGTTTCAAAATAACATAGGAATCCGGAATGGTGGTTGAAAGTCCGTCGTTGTCTGTGTCCGGACGCATGGGCAGGGTATCTTCGGATTTATAATAGTATACAGTTCCATGATAATACCGTTTCATGCTAGCCGTTGCCGCAACTGCATCTTTTCGTTTGTCTGGTTTCCGAGAATCAAAGGTATAATAAGTGTTAATCAGCGGTGTAATCACTGCCGCCGAACATACTGTATACGGATTTTCGGGAATGTCATTGTCCGTGATAAACCGGTAAGCGTTCACTCTGCTGGAAACATAAGAATAGTTATTCAGATAGTTTTTCAGCAGGTCTTCCTCTTCCACGCCGTTTATCACATCGTCCGGCTCTGCATAGGTAAAGGTCTTGATGCAGAAATTATACAGACTGCCGTTGCGGATTGCGGCATCCTTTTTCTGCTTTTCTGCCAGTTCAGCTGCCGTCATTGCCTTTTCGGTGTCGTTTTCTTCCTTGGCGAAAATCTGCACCACATACCGCTTGGTAGAATCATCATAGTAGACCTCAGTATCATAGAGTGCCATTTGATCTGTCAGCTTAGTGGTAGCATCCTTGTCGTACAGCTCCCAGTTCAGAGGCTTGTTGTTTTTGTCGTTGTCCGTGGTATAGCGAGAGCCATCCGCCGCAACCGGAACGATGCCATAGGGCAGAATGTTGGTGATGACCGGCAGCGAGAGCGAACCCTTCTGACCGCCGTCTGTACCATAGCTGTGCAGCGATTTTTCGTTGTTGTACCCTTCAGTACCGGCACTGCCGCTGTAGCCGTACTCATCCCAGTAATAGTTGTTCTCCACATGAACGTTGATCCAGTTGACTTCACCCTGTGTCTCGGTGTAGTACTGCTCTACCGTCTTGCCATACATCTCGGTTTCATCCTTGCCGATGGTCTCGCTGATGGTTGCCCAGCTGCGCACCAAAGGCTTTCGCTGCACGGCTCTTGTACCAGTTTCGGCAAAGAACATGGTCGTGCCGCTGGAATAGCGGCCGATGCTGTCGTTGTTGGTGAAATGATAGCTGCCGTTTTCCTCTACAGTTTCCTTGTTCTGGATATTGTAACCGTTTACTGACGGCATATTCGGAGAGGATGCCAGATATTTCAGACTATCAAGCTGTTCATTTGCCGTATCACAATGGAAATACAGCGGACTCCAGAGATAGTCCATACCGTACAGCTGGTTGTGCTTGGTCAGCGCCTTGGTGGAACCGTCCCAATGGTCGATGTCATAGATCTGATAGTACAGATGATTCTGACTGCCCTCTGCCACATAGGGCTGGGTGAGAACACGGTCATACCAGGTGCCGCTTGCCGTATCGGTGTATACTCTTGCCGGAAGTGTCACCCGTGTAATATAGCCGAAGCCGCTGCCTCTGCCGTACCACTTTTTCAGCGGCTGCTTTACAGTGATCTTCACCACATACGGGGTATACTCGTCTGCGGTGTAATATCCGTCTGTGCCGTCTGTGATGTTTGCGTTCTGTGCCGCATCCCGCATTGCCTTTGGTGCAAGATACTGCGGATTTTTGTCTCCCGGTTTCTGAATGATCTCTGCGGTAACATATGTCCCGTCGATCTGGGAGAATGTATTTGCTTTCGAGTCGCCGGTGTTGGTGTACGCCAGTATCTCAGATGTATCCAGCGTCCCGTCTGCATTCATCACCGGTTTCATGCCATAGGCATAGGTATACAGGAATGTCACACCGTCCAGATCCCAGTCGCCGTAGTTGTACGCCTGAAGCTGTACCTTGACATCTTCATCATATTCCAGCGCAGCCGCACCAGAGCGGTCTGTCACCTCATGTACACTATTGTAATAGGAATCCACTCCATGACCGTCGGAATATGTTCCATAATACGGATAATTCGGGTCAGCCAAAACATTATTGGTGCGGTCGCCGTTTGTCTTTTCGTACTGGATATTGCTTGTCACAAATTCCGAGCTGGTGGCAAGCCATGCCTTTTGCAGGTGGAGACGTGTCTCGCTCCATACCACCGGTGTATTCTTTGCGGCCTCCAGATTTGCCCAGTCTGCATAGTCCTTGTTCCGCTTGCCCATTGCCAGCCGGAACCAATCTCGGTTTGCACCGCCTGCCATGTACTTTACCGTCTGCGGCAGCTGCGACAGCTGGTCGGCAGTATCGATTTTGGAGCTTGCATTGTACTTCACCGTCTGCATATTCTTTGCAGTCTGGGAATCCTCATCCAGCAGTGTGTCATTCTGACCGCCAATGGTAGCATCTGTAGAACCGGAACCCGGAATGTGGGTAATGGTCTGATCCAGGAATTCCCACATATCCACCTGGGTATTCTTGTCCGCACTGAAACCAATATCGTGCATCAGATAGTCCATATCCATCTGGATATTGCTGTTCTGTACCTGCTTGAAATTATTCCAGGTATTTCCGTCACTGGAGAATCCGCCGGTCAGCGTGGGATAAAGTTTGCCATATGTCGTATCCCAGGAATAATGGTGATTAATACGCTGCTGATAATACTCACCAATGCGGGGGAAATATGCCGGGTGCAGTCCGCTGCCGTCCACAGTGGATGCGGCGGTATCGTCTGCATAGGTAGACGCAGTATACACCATAGGTAGATCGTTTTCCCGAATGGTCGCCGAGTAGCAGAACTCGATCTGCTCACCCGGCTGTAAAACGAAATCCTCATCCGGAGCATCCTTATAACGCAGGCGCAGTTCATACACGGTAAAGGAAATCTGATATGTGGAATTCTCGGCCGGTTTCAGATCGTTAAATGCCTTTTGTGTTGCATTGGTTGACTTGAACCCGTCTGTATAGGTCATTTTTCCGCCGTAGTCATACCCATTTTGTGCGGTTTTGTTTGCCAGATACAGCTCAATATTGCTCAAATCTTTCTCGCTGCCGTTTGCATTCAGCAAACGCAAATGAAAATTTATGCTAGCGCCGACCCCATACGAATCGTACAAAGTCTCGGCAAAATATTCCGGCACCTTATCATAGATGACCGGGTTAATGAGTCTACCCTCCTCGCCTGCCTGTTTGCCGCTGCTCAGCGCCGCCAGGTTGTTTTTCAGTGTCACTTTCTGCCAGATGGTGTCTCCAGGACGATAGCTTGTCTTTTGCGTTTTCTTTTCGTCATACGCAGCCGATGCGTCGCTCTCGGAAGAAAATGTCTGGGTGTGGAACGATGCAATGGGGTTTTCCCGATAAACGCTGGGGTTCAGAACTGTGCTGTCCGTCAGTTTCACCGTGTGTTCGGTAGGTGTTGCTGTAGATGCCGCACTGCTGCCACTTTCGGTCACCGTCACTGCGTTTTCGTTTTCGCTGTGGATGTGTTCATAGGTGTTGGTGGCTGTGAAATACTGCTTATAGGTATCCGCTTTCACGCCTGTGCCGTCTGTGACATCCTGGTATCTGCCGACACCGGTCAGCGTCACATTTTGCAAAGCGACCTTTGTCTTGGAAGTGCTGCTGTACGCAGTTGTGGTGTCAAAGCCCCTGAGGTCATAGTACACCCAGCGAACGCCAACCACATTCGGCAGGTCGTCGTTTGTCATTTTCGCTGTCGCTGCCTGGTCTGTAGTGATGGACGGGTCATATTCATAGGACTTCCAGGTCACCTTTACGCCGTTCTCATCCGTCTTGAATGCAATGTTTTCATCCTCTGCAAACCGTGGGTTTGTACTCGGCTCTGCAACGGCATAGAGCATTTCCACTCTGCCGAACTTGTCTGTAACTGTGTAGGGTTTCGTCAGTTCAAAGCCTCGGTAGAACACATCGCCGCTGTCCTTGGAACGCTTTTCCAGGAAGGAAACGTCTATGGTATAGGTGTCGCAGTAGTGTCCGGTCTCGTTGTACAGGTCGCTGACCGTCAGCACAGCACCCTTGCCGTCGTAATTCTGCTTGGCATCGTTTACCTGGTAGGTAAGCTTTACCGGCGCAACAGACTGATAGGTCAGTTCATTCTGCACGTGTGCATAATACTGGGTCTGTTTGTCTGCATCAGCCTCGGTATAACGATAGTAATACGAATATCCGGCATCGTCTTTTACTCTCTTGTTCCAACGATAATTCTGCCTGTCTGTATTCGGCGTATAATTCGTACCATTTGCCGTATCATAAATAGAATACTGCGGATAGCCGTGCTTGGGTGCGGCATGGATCTTGAGATCCGGCGTGCCGACAGTCACATTATCATAGCTGCCGCCGTTTTCTGTCAGCTGTGTGGTCACACGCAGGTAAACCGTTTCACCCGGCTTGATCTGGTCATCGGATTTTGCGCCCTTGCCCAGTTCAGCCACCAGCCGCTGGTATGCGGTTTCTTCCGGGTCTGCATCCGACTTGGCAAGCAGTGCGTACTTGACACCCTGTGCCGCCTCGATCGTTGTGCCGCCGTCTGACAGTGTGGCGTGGATGTCCGCAGCCGGAATGTTCTCTGCAGCGTTGCCGTCTGTCTTGATGTTTCCATTTGCATCTACCACATCCCAGCGAACGATCCGCTGTCCCTTGGGAACAGAGAAGTCCACTGTGGTATGCTCCAGCGGAATCAGTGCGTTGCTCGGCGCACCCACCTGGATGGTATACTCTACGTAGTCATACGGCGTCAGATGGAGATAGTCCACCTTATCGATGTTGCCGGTCTTGGAATCCTGGTCGTACATCCTGGTGCGAGTAACTACCGCATCCAGCGTGCCGGTCAGATTCTTGACGGTATAGGACGCCTCTTTCTTGCTGCCCTTTGCCGTACCGTCTGTGTTCTTATAAACATAGGTATTGGCATTCGGGTCAACCGATGTGAATGTCGCCGAAAGCTGGTTCTTGGGTGTCTGCTCCGGATAGCCGTTGGGGGATTTTCCAAAGGACGGCGTTGAGTTGGAATTCCAGTCATCCTTGGTGAAATCGTCCGGTGTACGGTCTACATAAACGCCGTCATACAGGAATGCGCTCTTGTCCTTGCTTTTGCTTGCGGACAGGTATTCCCCGTCGCCCAGCACAGTACTGCTGTCATTTCGGTCTGCCTTTTTCGCCTTGAGATCCAGCTGGAAACTGCTGACATATGCCTTGACATAAGTTTTCTGGTTGGTGGAATTGGTATAAGTTCCGAGAACGCTGGAATTTGCCTGATACAGCTGGCGCAGAATCTGTTCCACATCAATGGTATAAACTTCTTCGCCCTGTACGTTCTTTGTTGTATCAACGTGAACCACATAGATACCGTCCGCCATACCGTCTACGCCAATGCCTTTGACCACGTTCACCGGAACGTCCGTACTGCCCACACGGAGCGTCAGATTCTCCACGCCGAACCAATCCCCATCCAGGAGGAATGCCGGCAGGTAGATATGCTCCAACCGATAGCTGCCGTCCATGGTGTTGGTAGTAGCGGCGCTGTTAATGCGTGCCGCCGCATCCTGTCCGGTCGCATTCTGCTTGTCCTGGTTGAACAGTTTCACCTGGAACAGACCACGATTCGGTGTGTTGTTGTCTGTCTGGTCATAATCGTAGTACAGCTTTTCCGATGTGGTGCCGCTCTTTGTTTGCAGCGCATAGTCAGCCTTGAAGTCGATCAGATAGCCCATGATGGTGGCATTATCCGACTGGCTGTAGATTTTCTCATCCGGGTCATAATCCGTGGAAACGCTGGTCTTGGCAGTATTTTCGCCGTACATATCCTTATCTGTCTTGTTGATGGCATACGGCTTGCCCTGTACCAGAATATCCCAGGCATTCTGGTTGTGATAATCTGCCTTTTCCTTGTCGGTCAGTTCCGCAGAATAATCCCCTGTACCCGGAATGTCATACATAGTCATGCTGTAGTCCGTCACAAAGGTATCTTCGCCCAGAACTACCACATACTTGCCGTCGTCTGTTTTTAAGGTATAGGTCGGTTCGATCTGCGGCTCGTCTGCACCGGTGTCCGCATCATCCGCATCTTCTTCGGTACTGCCGTCTCCATCGTCTCCGCTATCTGTATTGTCCTGCTGTCTTGGCGTGTACTCGAAATAGATGTTCCAGTCCTCAGTTTCGCCGTACATCTTTCTCAGTTCAGACACCGGAACAGAAATGGTCTGTGCAGACCCGACAACGTCATTATTCGTGTTCTTTGCATTTATGGTGAAAATGATGTTGTCGTCATCCCGGAAATACTGATAGATCTCCTTCTTGATCTGAATGCCCGTAGTCAGAAAGCCCTTGTATTCATAGTCATCATCCGGACGAATCTGCGGCAGGCTGTCCGACAGCACAACCTTATCCGTAAAGGAAAGTTTGTTCACCCAGTCGTACTGGTCGGTACGAACATACGGGCTGCTCATTGTCCAATGATATTCGTTATTGTTCGGTGCAGAACGGCTAGATGTACTATATCCTGCATTCACTTTAGAGGTGGGAACACTTGTGGTTCTGCCCTGCCGATAAAACCGAATTGCAAAACTATTGTCCTGTCCAAATTCTGCATTGCGATTTTCTGCCGTTCCGGGTGTTTCGCCGACACCCTTCTGTACGTTGTCCTGGTCATTGACAATATGCACACGTGTGCTGGACTGCAAATGCTTTGCAGTATAGTCGAATATCTCATAAGTCCAGTAATGACCATGACTATAGCTATGATTCGGTGTCCAGGCATAATACTGATCTGTGAAAGACCATTCCGACTTTTCCTTGTCCACACCCGAATCTGTCCGCACCTTACTTCTGTCGTCAGTGGTGTTGCCCACGGTCACATCTGCGTGTGCTTTGGCAACTGCCTCGTCCATACGGTAGAAACGTCCGGTAACCTCGAACATTCCCTGTGTAGAAGAATCTGTCTGGTCATACCATGTGCCGTAGTCCGGCGACTTTGCCGTTTTGCCGTCATTATTGACAGTCTGGTAGCGGTTGATGTCGATGGTCACAACTACCTGTTTTACCGGATTTTCCGGTTCTTTTCCGTCATAGCTCTCCGGCTTTTTATAATAGTTGGAATCGTCCTCAGAGAACATATCCGCATCACTGCCCAGCAGATTCAGCCGTGCAAAGTTTCCGTTTGTATTGCTCTCGTTGGCTTCATAGAGAATTTCCTGTCCGGAACAGATGCGCTTGGTACCGTCTGCATAGATTGCCGTAACGGATTTGATATAGTCCTTGGCACGAGGATCAATTTTCAGATAGTACGCATCGAAAGTATTCGACGGCAGATCCAATGTAATATCCACAGTTGCCGCCGTATTCAGAGACGCATTGCGAACGTAGTCATACGACTGGTGTTCCTGTCCGGCAAGGGTCGGATTTGCCTTGGGCAGATTGTTCCCTGTGTTCAGATACTGGCGGAAGTCCACAGCGAAAGAACCGATGGATTTATAGCCGATCTCCAACTCGGAGTTATCCGCACTATCTCCCCACTTCTCTTTTTCAGAGAACAGATAACCGTCTGCGCCGTGTATATGCTTATCGCTTCTCCAGGAGCAAGTCGTCATATTTTCTGTGGGCTGGGCATACTTCTTCCGCAAATGCTCCACCGCACTGGCTGCTGCAGTGTACTTCTTGTCTCCGGCGCTTGCATCTTTATAGAATGCCATCACGGTGGTGTCGAAATACATCTTGGAAACGTAGATCGCTGTGGTGTCTTTCTTCGTGACGATATACTTGTCCTTATCGTATGGTTCTGTGACATAGCCCTTGGATTCCCGGAAACCGTCCAGATAGTTGTGTGTCTCCACTTCCAGTGTATCGGTCTTTCCGAACAGGGAATCGTCATAACCGTCAAATTCGATATACCGCTTTTCCGATGCGGTCTTGTCCACCAACTTTACCAGTCTGCCGTTCAGTTCTACCTGCGTCAGATTTTCGATACCGAACGCCGGGAACAGCCGTGTGTCTGTGTCTCTGGTGAATGTCAGCGCACCGTCTGTATAAGTATAAACAGTATCCGGCGCATCCTTTGTATAGAAACCGGTGAGCTTTCCGTTCTCGTCGGTTTTCGGCAGCAGAGTTACGGTTTTCTCCAGGTTATCCGCATCCTTACCAGTCAGAATGATATTGTCAAATGCACCGAACTGGTCGATCAGATCCTGGTAAATACGCAGTTCTGTCGTATGGAAACCGGTTTTTTCTTCCCCCTGCTTTTCATACGGAATCTTCGCAATGATCTGAGTGTCATCCAGAACCGAAATGGTCTCATTGGCAAACTCCGCACGCAGCATGAAGTCACGGTCATAGGGAACGCCGAAAATGGTTTCATTTCCGTCCGTGTTGCCCGATGCCGCACGTGTGGATTCTTCCTGATCATTATAATAAATGTGTGTGTTGACGCTGAGTCCCGGACGGTCTACGTGGAATGTCACAGACGCAGATTTTGCCTGATCTTTCATCAGCTCATGCTGCGGTGTCACTGTCATTTTCGCCGTCAGATCGTCGAACCAGTCGCTTGTACCGTAGATACGCAGTTCCGGTGCATTGCCCTGCGCCGCAGAGAGATCACGCTCCAGATCGGCATAGGCGATTTCGATATTCGCAAGGTATATGTCCCGTGCTTTCCAATCGGACAGGTCCATTTCCAGTTCCCCTGCCGCATTCTTGTTCTTTTCCAGATCTTCCAGGGTAAAGGTTTTTACCTGTTTCGGACCAGAAACGCCCTCCGGCAGGAATGCGGTCAGCTTGACGCTTTCGATCACGCCGCTCTTGGCGTAGTTGGAAGAGATCGTCACCTTGTCCGTCAGATAGCCCTTTACGATCTTGGCGCTGTCCTTTTCTGTTTTCACACCTACGCTCTGGAGGTCAACGGAAATCAGCGACTTCCCAGCCTTGGAGTAGCAGTCCGAAGTTGCCCCATTCTCCAGCAGGAAACCATAGTACAGACCATTTGCCTTATTCGGCACAGTCAGACTCTTATTATCGCTTTCCTGTGTCTCCGGACGATTGGCAGAGGGTGTGATTTGGAGGTTGGTTTTTGCCACCTGCATGGTCGCCTCAGAGGAAGTCTTGGAAGCCTCGTTGATGCTGCCAATGACTTCGAAATGCGCCGATGCTTTCAAATCCCCTGTCCAGTCCGTAGAACCATACAGTTTCAGATTCATCTCCTTGAGATTGTCCAGATCTGCATTTCCGTAGATGCTGGAGAAGATGATGCGCACACTCCGCAGGCGCTTGATATCGTCGGGAACGGTATATGTAACATTGCCGTCTGCATCCACCGTCAGGGCATCAGAATCGACCGTCAGACTAGGCTTAATATTTGCCTCGTTGTCTGCGGTATATGTCGTATTATCCCAATCAAAAAGTTCAATTCTATCGATCTCTGCCGCCCGTCCTGCACCGATGCCGTCCAGAACGATCTTCCGGGTATCAAAGCCCTCCACATCCTGGAGACAGTCGATAGGCTCATTGCCGACGCTGTCCATATTGACTTGCAGCAGCGCATGAGAGCTGGTAGAACGGGAGTTGTTGGTCAGCAGGAACTGATACCAGGTCTGTTCCGTTTCGCTCCGGTTCGGCACAGCCAGTGTCGGATAAACGGGATGAGCGTTTCCGTTTTTGTCATAGCTGACAGACTGTTCCTTGTACGCTTCTGTGCCGTCCTTGCGAATCGCATGAACGCTCGCTTTCAGTTCCGGCAGCACCTTGGACACGTTCAGTACGACGATATCCTCCACCGTCTGATCCAATGCAGTCTGGTCGTGTTCGCCAAAGCTATAATCGGTTTTCAGCACGCCGTGAGGTGTGATATCCTTTTCTGTGGTCGGCGTGCCGTGAATCTGCACATAGCAGTTCCCGTCATCGTTGGCATCCGTCAGCGGAATATTGTCGCTGATGCGCTGGAAGTACACGGTCATACCGGTGAGATAGGTCAGCTTACCGCTCCACGCAGACTTCGGAATTTCCAGGTCTCCGTTTGCATTTGTGCTGTAGCTTTCCAGCTTATCCAGTGTGATGTCCAGATTTGTCAGCGTACCCCGGTTGTTCACCTTGCCGTGCAGCACGATCTTCTCGATCGCTGTCTTTTCCAGCAAGCTCTTGCTGAGCAGGATGTTGGATGCAACCAGTCCGCCGGCAGCGCAATCCTCGTCCGGATACAGACCAGTGATATCCAGTGTCGCCGGGCTGATCTCGGAAATGCTGTCGTTGGAAATTACAAAGCGAGCCGCCGCAGTATCATCGTTCAGAGAAACTGTCTGCGGATTGTCCTTCTGCACCAGGCCGCCGATAGGATCATCATAAACACCTATACCGGTCAGCCCCGGTTTTGCCTTCTCCGTTTGGATGACCGCATTTGCCTGTGTGACCTCTTTCGGCTCTGAAACCCACTTGCCCTCGCCGCCTTCTGATGCCGTCGGCTGCTGGTAATAATGAATCTCATAGGAGGTGTCAATCTTGTTGTCATATGTCCACAAGTGCGGAAATGCACCACGCATGGTGATGAGGCCGTTGAAGTTGGTGTAGCGTGGGATCTCCTCCCGGAACACAAACTTGACCTCATTGCAGAATGTCAGACCAGCCTGTGTGGTCAGTGCGTCGCCAATGGCAAGCGTCCAGATCTTTTCGTCTGCTGCGCTAACATTGGCATCCTGTTTCAGACCCAAGCCCAATTCGCCGGCAGTTTTATAGATCATATCACCGCTTTCATCGGTAAATCCAAACTGGATAAACTGATTGAGGTCTGTTCCATCCACCTTGAACCAGTCTTTCAGCTGAATGTCCGGATAGTGTATCGCATCATTCTGCAAATTGATCTGGATTTCCTGCAGGTCAAAATCTTCCGGCACGTGGTCTGTCGCAACGGCATTGAACACCGGGATATTGCCGATGCTGTTGAACCCATCCAGGTAATATTCATCCACCGCACCGATGCCAACCGTCTTATCTGTTACTTCTTTGCCGTCTGCGTCCTTGACATATTTGTGATGCGCAAAGTTATCCCAGGTATGTGGCGTGAACTCTGTAGTGTCCGAACCTTGTTTCGACCAGTGAATGCTGCTGCCGCCGCCGAACGAAATTGTTGTTGTCAGTCCGGAAGTGTTTTTGAATCCGGTGTTGCTGTTAAAGTTGTTCGGATACGGAATCGCAACCATGTACTTCCGGGCAGCATAATACTTTCCGTTGGGGTCACTCTGGTTCAGTTCCTCCGCTTTCTCCTTGGAATACAGCATATGGGATTTGTCGGAGGCTTCTCTTTGCAGAATGATCGTACCTGTACCGGAATAACCATACGGTATGGTTTCGCCGGGAATATTGGTGAAATTCTCCAGATCCCACTCCGTTTTCCAGTCCGGTGTATTGGTAACATCATAGATCAGAACACCGCCCTCATTGGGCTTACCGACAAAGTTATGATGCTGGTAAAAATCAGCGGAAATATTTGTGTTTGGCGTGTTCGTATCATCCTCGCACCAGCGAAGAATATCCTCATCCAGGATACTCCGCATTTTGTCCGGGTTATACTGCGCCTGTAATGTAATCAAATAGTTGTCGATGGTGCTTTCTTTTTCTGCAGAGTCGTTCTGCACTGTGACTTCGTATACCATGTAGTTATACTTCTGCCACATGACCGCAGTACTTTTATCAGTACTTGCACTGTCCAGCTGCACTGTCGGAACGCTTTTGATGCTTGTACTCCACTCCAGGTTAGAATTGACAAAAGTAACCGTACGTGCCTGTTTCTCCTGCTCGGAATCCAGCTCATCTGTAGACCATCTGCCGCTTAATTCATTGTTGCTGTTGTCATAATACTTGTCATATGAAAATTTTACGTTCAGCGTTGCGGCTGTATTTTCCGGAATCGTTACTTTGTCACTTGCTGTATAAAACTGGATGTCGAATTGCGGTGTACAATCCTGGGAAAGTGGCTCATAGCTATTTCTCAGTTCTATTTTTCCACGAGCATATTGACTGCTGTCAATTTTATCACCATTCTCATTATAGATATCAGCTGAATTACCAAATACACTCATATTATTCAGCTTTGCCTCTATGCCGATATATTCTCCGTTTTCTTTTTGAGGGCTGGGAATCTTGTCAAACGAGTTCACTTGAACCAGTACATTTTTTTCATCCCAATACAAATACGGCAGTGTGATCTCCAGATCCTGCCCCTTGACGTAACCTGTTTGAAAATCAGGTCTGATATTGACAGTCATCAATGTCTGCTGCTGCTTGGTAATCATGTAGAAGCTGCCGACACCGTCATTGGTCTGTGCCGTCAGTGTAGCACCGCCTGACAGCACTGTTCCAAACCCAACTTGAAAACCGCTGGGATTTCCCAACGCCTCTGCTGCGATGAAGATCGTCCCCCAGTCGCACGAAGTCAGCACCATCACTGTTGCTAATATACCATAAATGACTCTCTTCCATATGCTTATTTGTCGATACATTACAATTCCCCCTGTCATACGGCACATCTGTTTCGTGAATTAACAATTTTAATAAACATTTCCGCTTTTTTTCAAGCATCTTGATGAAAAAGCGTTTTTCTTGGATTTCAGCAGTTTTATTCGCTGAAATCACTAGTTTTTTGTTTGAGCTTATATTTTGCATTGTGCTTTTTGCACATTATTCTGCGATTTTACGCTTAATTTTATTATAACATTTTTATGTGAAATTGTCAATACACAATCCCACATTTTATGGCAAAAATCATCCAATTTCGAGGAAATAAAAACGAGATATGTCCGCAGGGAAAGTGCCTTTGTTTGCCGTACAGATACAAAAAAGCTGTAGAACTGATACGTCCTACAGCTTTGAAAAAATGCCTTATTTCATTATGCTTTTTTCGTCTCTCTGTCCGACAGGAACAGGCTCACCAGCAGTAGCACCGGAAAGACGATCGCCGCCAGGATGCCGATGTGCAGGTCATTCTGAAACGCACTGGACACCAGCCCGGCAAGTGTGGGACCGCCGGAGCAGCCCACATCCCCTGCCAGTGCCAGCATGGCAAACATCGCCGTGCCGCCGCCTTTGATGGCAGCAGATGCTTTGCTGAACGTTCCCGGCCAGAGGATTCCCACAGAAAAGCCGCAGACCGCACAGCCAAGCAGTCCCACAAACGGCACGGGAACAAAGACGATACACAGATACGATGCCATGCACAGCACACAGCTGTACTTCATAAAACGATCCAGGTTCAGCCGATCGCCGAACTTGCCGTAGATCAGTCTTGCCGTTCCCATCAGCAGGGCGAACGCCATCGGACCGGCAAGGTCGCCCACGGTTTTGGTGACGCCCAGACCCTGCTCTGCAAACGTAGATGCCCACTGGCTCACTGCCTGCTCCGATGCGCCGGCACAGAGCATCATCAGCAGAAAGATCCAAAAAATCTTCCGCCGGAACAATGCCCCCAGAGACAGCCCTTTTTCGCCCTCTTCGTGGAGCGAATACAACGGAACAGTTGCAAAGAAAATCGTATTGCAAACCGGGATCAGTACCCACAGCAAGGTGAGAATCTTCCAGTTTTCCACGCCAAACAGGGCGAAAAACGCCGTAGACAGCAGTACCACGCCCATATGTCCCCAGCAGTAAAACGAATGCAGCAGGCTCATCGCCTTTTCCTTGTTTTCTGTGGGACACGCCTCCAGAATCGGGCTGATGAGGACTTCGATCAGACCGCCGCCGATGGCATAGACTACGACCGACAGCACGATGCCGGCATAGGCGTTCGGCAACAGATCCGGGAGGAATGTCAGCCCAAGCAAGCCGGCTGCCGCAAAAATATGCGCCATGATGACCGATGCCCGATAGCCGATCTTGTCCACGAACCCGGCAGAAAGCATATCCACCAGCAGCTGGACGCAGAAGTTTATGGTAATCAATAGTGTGACTTTGGAAAGTGAAATGCCATAGCTCTTTTGAAATGTCACAAACAAAAGCGGCACGAAATTATTAACAACTGCTTGGACGATGTAGCCGATAAAGCAGGCATACATGGTCTTTTGGTAGTTCTGTTTCATAAAAGTTATCGCTCCTTCTGAATCAGCGCCGCCGGCACTTCCTGCGCCATTCTGGCATAGGCGGCCGCACTGGGGTGCAGATGGTCGCCGCTGTCGAATCCATCAGCAAACGCCGTGGGATGCGCCGGGTCACAGACTGCACGGTCAAAATCCACACAGCCGTCGATCTCTGTTGTTGTCCGGATCCACTGGTTCACCTCACTGCGCAGCTTTTCCCGGAAATCCGCATAGGTGCGCCATCCCTCGATGGGCAAAAGCGTTCCCATGTACACCTGCAAGCCGGCAGCACGAGCGGTACGGACATAAAACCGTAGTCCCTCGATCATTTCCTCTGCGGTAGGCAGATCGCTCCAGGGACGGAACCGGTTGACGTCCGTTCCCACCGGGTGGATGATATCGTTGATGCCGTGCTGGATGAGGACAGCATATGCCCCGGAAACCTGTATCTCTCTTGGAAAACGTGTCTCCCCTTTCAAGCCGTAGGAATCATAAGTGATATTGTCATACTGCCGGAGGATTCGTGTGCCGCTTGCCGCTTTCCGGATCACTGCCGTCGTGCCATCCCCGTTTTCCAGGGTGCGCAGCATCAGTTCATCCGGCCACGCCTGCGCCGTGATGGAGTCGCCGTAGCAGATCAGCGTCCGGTTTCCCTCGTCTGTCAGCACATCAATGTCACTGAGGAAATAGACCGTGTGGGTCTTTTTAGAGGTATCCATTCCCAGGACAGCCTCTTCCGTCTGGTTGCCCACGGCAAAATATCCGCCGGACAGCGGTCCGGTAATCACAACGCCGGAACGCATTTCTGTAAATCCGGCAAAGTACAGGCTGACGGCAATTGTCTCGCCCCGTTTCACCGGAAAACGCACCGCATCGCTCTGCACCCATTCTCCAGCAGGGATCGTCACGCTTGTCTTTCCGGAAAAGGTCAGCGGAACGATGGTTTCCGTATCAATTCCGTCTGCTCCGTCAGAAACGGCAGCTGATACAGCGGTCACAGTGACCGGCTCACTGCCGCAGAAATTGTCCAGGGTGATACGCAGTGCGCTGCCGTCCAGCATCATTTTTGCCGGATACCGGAGTGTCAGATCTTTCGCATAATTTTCCGGGCGGCGTTCTGCCACAGAAATCGCATTGCCCCATGCCGTAACCCATTTTTCACTCATATTTCTCTCTCCTGCTTTCCTGAGAGCCTGTTTCATTCCGCAAAAATGCGAAACAGGCTCTTATCTATTCTCATGATTGTAATTGTGTCCTTTGGTATTATAGCACATGGGGACTTGGAATACAAGGCGTTTTTGAGAAATCCCTGCATATGTCAATTAAAATCCAAACAAAAAAGCTTGACTATATAGACATAATATGATATAATTATGTTGTAAAATCTGTTGTTTCAAAGGAGGCACTTTTATGGAATCGGATGAAAGAAGAGAAATCATTAAAATATACTGGCAGCAGTATCTGCTTTTGGAAAAGCGAATGATCGAACTGTCAGATTATGTTGCCATTGACAGAAAAAATTATGCAACTTTTTCCAACCAATTTATCTCCATGTATTTGATTATCTGTAGTGAAATCGACTCTGTAGCAGATGAATACTGCAAACGGTTTCTGGAACAGGACAAGAAAAACACTTTCGGCATTACAAACAAGATCAATCTGATTCTCCATGAATATCCAAAATTACAGGACTGGAGATGTCAAACTAAATTCCCATACGGAGAGATCGACCTTGTTCCGTTTAAGAAATTCAAGGACAACGAATCCTCTGATTGGTGGAAATCGTACAATAGCGTTAAGCACAACCGAACGGAAAAAGATGAAAGCGGCATTTATCATTATCAAAAAGCCAATCTGAAAAATATTCTCCATGCACTTTCTGCCCTGTATCTGCTAATTAACATGGTACAAAAAGATATGGGTGTGAATGACATCCTGGAATCCAACTTATTTGAAATTCACTTTAATCAATAACCATCCACCCAAAACCCACCCTGCATTACAAAAACGCAGGACGGGTTTCACAGGTTATGACCATTACAGCTTTGCTGCCAGTTCTCTCTGTACATTCTGATCGGGAATGTTGACAATGCCGTAATCCTTTTCTTTATAGTTCCAGTACGCTCTGCCGATGCCGTACTTGTCAAACACAGCACAGATATCCGACGCCCAGTTGATCTTCGACACGTTGTCTGCCAGGTCGATGACGCCGTATTCGCCGCAGTACAGCGGAATATCACGCTCTTCTGCGATTTTCAGCGCCGGCTGGAACAGTGCCTCAAAGAACGCCGGGCCGACCTCCGGCAGATCTCCCTCAAAGATCGCACCGGCAAGCTCCTGCGAAAGCATCTTGCTGGATTCCCGGTAATTCTCAATAGTGTTGGGATATGCGATCCGGAAATCCGACGGCATTCCATCCACCCAGTACGCACCCTGGTGGGTAAAGATCAGCGGCTCATAGCTGTGGAATGTGTATGCCACCTTCGGGTCATTCACCTCTGCCAGCATCGGCACACTCAGAACATTGTTGTACATCACGCCGCCAAAGATGATCCAGCTTTCCGGTGCAAATACCCGGATCTCTGCGATAGCGTGCAGTGCGATCTGATTCCACGCCTCAGCGACCTCCGGCTCAATGATCTCGTTGAGCAGTTCGAATGCCACCAGTTCCGGCGCACCGCCGTATCTTGCCGCAAGAATTTTCCAGAGCGTATAGAACCGTTCCTGCAGTGCAGCATCCCGGAAGAAAACGGTTTTATCTGTTTTGTCCAGCGGATCGAAGGAATATCCATAGGTCTTGTGCAGATCCAGGATCATCCGGATGCCGTGGGTTCTGCACCAGGTCACGCAGTTGTCCAGATAGCTGTACCCCTCTGTTTTGGGTGTTCCGTCCTCTTCCTCCAGCAGTGTGTAATCCACCGGCACACGAACATGATCCAATCCCAGAGATGCAATGTAGGCAATGTCCTCTTCTGTGATAAAATTGTCATAGTGTGCTTTTGAGGTGTCCGCTGTCTGAGACAGCCAGCCGCCTAAGTTTACGCCGTGCATATAGCCATTCAGTGTACGCATTTTCTTTTTTCCTTTCCCTGTCTGTATTCCAGAACCTGTTTCTCAGAATCTGCCTTTTCCAAACACAGATAAATGTTTGGAAAAGTGGATTCTCTTATCTGATAGCTTTATTATATCTGTTTTCGGCGCTTTATGATATATGATTTGTTGATTTTTTCGCAGATATGTTGTATAATTGCAATTGAGGTGATAAAAATGAGCATTGACCACGATCTGCATCAGATGCTGTTCCAGCAGCGTGAAGCACAGACACAGCATCTGGAATACAATCAGGAATTTCAATATTATAATGCCATTGCATCCGGCGATATCGAAAACGTTTCCCGTTATTTTATGAAAGAAGATGACCAGGCATACAGCGGCGACGAATACGGCAAGCTTTCCGGAGACAGTCTGCGCAACGCAAGGTATCACTTTGTGGTAGCTGTCGCACTCATTACACGCATCTGCGTGGAACACGGCATGGAACGGGAAACCGCCTATACCCTCAGCGACATCTTCATCCAAAAGATGGATCATCTGCAAACAGTCTCCCAGGTTGCCGCACTGCACAACACGATGGTAGTCGATTTTACCAAGCGAATGCAGAAACAGAAAAAGGAAAACGCCTACTCCATTTACGTTATGAGAGCCATTGAGTACATCTCTGCCCATCTCCATGACAAACTGCAAATTGCAGAAATCGCAAAGGCGGTCTCCATCCACCGGGGATATCTCTCCACCCTTTTCTATCGGGAAACCGGAATACAGCTGCATTCCTACATTATGTCCCAGAAGATACAGGCGGCGGCACAGCTTATCACTACATCTGATATGCCCTACTCTGAGATCGCAAGCTATTTCAGTTTTTCCTCGCAGAGCCATTTTATCCAATGTTTCCGCAATGAGACCGGATACACGCCAAGGCAATACCGTATCCTGTTTTATCATTCCAGCGAGGTATAAAATCACAATTGCCTTGCCAGCAGCAAAATTATGCCCGACAGATGCTAAAAAGCACCGTGCAAAGCCAATTTCCAAGCTTTACACGGTGTTGTTTTTTGGTATAATTTTATGTGCTATGCGCATTCTATCGTTCCACGGCGTTTCATCCAGAAAAATGCGCCGAGGCAGATCACCACAGACAGCAGCGACCCTGCCGGTGCAGCCAGACCCATGGGAAACAGCGTCTCCGGGAACATCCTGGACGCCAGATAAGACCCCGGCACACGGAGCAGCACGATCGCCGCCATATTGTGGAGAAATCCGATGTAGGACTTCCCGTATGCTGCAAAATAACCGCTGAAACTAAAGTGAATGCCAGCAAAAATGGTGTCAATGATGTAGCCACGCATATACTGACATCCCAGCGCCACTACAGCGGCATCCGGCGTAAACAGCTGCATGACCGGCTGCACTGCCAGTTCCATGAGAATGGTTATCACGATTCCATAGGCGGTCGTCAGAATCGTGGCATACCGCAGTGTCTGCGAGGCACGCTTATGCTTTCCGGCACCGATATTCTGCGCCGACAGCGCCGAGACTGTCGCCAGCATAGAGGACGGCACAATAAACAAAGCGCTGATGATCTTTTCCACGATTCCCACCGCAGCTGCATCGTCCAGTCCACGGTGATTGGCGATCACGGTAATCAGCAGAAAGGCGATCTGAATGCAGCCATCCTGTACCGCAACCGGAAAGCCGATCTTCAGAATCTGCCCCATCATCATACGATCCGGGCGAAAATCGGAGTGTTTCAGAGACAGTCCCGTATTTTTCCGGAGAATCACGGCAAGAGAAATCACCACGCTAATAGTCTGGGACAGCGTAGTCCCCAGCGCCGCACCGGCAGCGCCCATTTTCCATGCGCCCAGGAACAGATAATCCAGCCCGATATTTGCCGCACAGGCGATTGCGATAAAGTACATGGGGCTTTTGGAATCTCCCATGCCACGGAAAATGGCGCTAATAATATTATAGGCTGTGATAAACGGGATTCCCAAAAATCAGATGACCAGATACTGCACCGTTTCTGCCACAGCCTCTTCCGGCGTGCCGATCAGAATGACAATAGGTCTCGCCAGGCATAACAGAACCGCCATCAACGCAGCCGCCAAAACCATAAACAACGTCACCGTATTTCCAACGGCTTTTCCTGCCTCATCCATCCGGTTTCCGCCGACAGCACGTCCAATGATAACGGTTGCACCCATGGCAAGCCCCACCAGGATCACGGTAATCATGTGCATGACCTGGCTACCGTTTGCCACGGCGGTGATGCTGTCCACGCCGTAAAACTGTCCCGTGATAAACAGATCCGCCATGCCGTACAGCGTCTGCAAAAAATAGGACAGCAAATACGGCAGTGCAAATACCAGAACGGTTTTCGGAACACTCCCTGTTGTCAAATTTTGTTTCATGTTTGTCCCTTTCCATATAGAATATAAAATAAAAACTTGTCTTTTACATTGCAATCCACTCTCTTCGCATGGAGAGAGACCAGCAACGGTCATGCTGCCGTCAACGTTAACGGTATTTCAATCCACTCCCTCCAAACAGAGAGAGACATTTATCTGTACAAACCAGGCATTCCCAAGTTCTTCGAAACGATTTATCCAAACAGCGACGGCGTTTCCTTGTCACACAAATAAAAAATATCGGCATGATCCAGATACCACAGCGCAGACGGATCTTTATAGGTATATATCACTTCTGCATAAATTGTATCATTCAGCAGCGTGATCGTCCCCTCACCGGAACTCATCCATCCGTCATTTTGAAAAGAAAACTGAATGACGTTTCCGTCTACTTCCCCGTATATTTTATCTGTTGTTGCAGCCCGATTTGCCGGAGCGCTCTGTACGGTTGACAGAGAAATCTCAGCAATCCTGTCATCGATCGAGAAAATCTGCACAGCTGAACCGCCGTTCTCATAAAATTCATCCGCACTGCTGATTTCTTTGCTGAACCACGTCCCCACATAGGCATCATAGTCAATGGCAGAATCCTCTTTTTTTGCGGACTGCTGTGCATCCGGTTTCTGATAAATTTTCGGCAGGATCCAGACGCAGGCAAAAACAGCAGCGATCAAAACAGCCCCAGCCAGGATAAGCCATCGAAAACGCAGTCCATGTACGCTTTTTGCTGCTACATATTCCGCATTGATCTGCTTTCTCATGCAGTAGGGACAGAAGTTTGCATTTTCGTGGAGTTCTTTTCCACAATATTTGCACTTTTTCATCCGTGCAGACTCCTTTTCAATTTTTCTGCTGTTTGAAAGCGCTTGTCCGGTGAAACCTGAATGCACTTCACAATCACCTTTTGCAGCTTTCCGGGATAGAGCAGTTCCGAGGGTCTTTTCTTTGTCAGCAGTTCGTTCATCAATATTCCCATCGAATAGATATCGGCTCTGGTGTCTGTCTGAACCTCGCCATACTGTTCCGGCGCAGCATATCCTACTGTACCAAGATATTCCGTATCATTGGGATAACAAGGTTTTATAAGCCGGGCAGAATCGAAATCGATCAGTTTCAGCGTATGCGTATTGTTCTCGATCATAATATTTTGCGGCTTGATATCCCGATGCACGATATTCTGTGCATGGAGCATGGCGAGAACATCGCAAAGCTCTGACATAAGGCTTCTGACTGCCTTTTCCGTGTAATATCCCTCTTCCTGCATCAAATCCCAAAGTGTCACACCGTCAATACACTCTTCCAGAACAAGTGTTCGGTCACCAAATTCTGTAACCTCTAAAATTTCCGGCATATTTTTGTGTTTCAGTGTAAGCAGTTTCCGGTATACGTCTGAACCGCCGGCAAAGATGCGTTTCACAATACGCACATGGCGTTCTTTCTGCTCCAGCAGAACGATTTCATTCCGCTCTGTTTTCCTCAGCCTGCAAACCGGTCGGTATTGCTCCTCTAACACAGACTCTAGCCATGGATACAAGGCCATCCCCCATTTCCTGTTTTTATGCTATGACTTCTGATAAACCAAAAATCAACTCTCAGATTTTATCTTTGTAACATGAAAGTCGCAGCAGTCATCCCCCTGTGCCAGCGTTTTGGTACGGTGCAGCTGTCCGCCTTCGTTTCTGTAGTTTCTCTCATCCATATTGCACAGACAGGGAACAAATTCAAAGCAGTTCTCTCGGATGCCCAGCTTACAGATACCGCATTCTGTGTATGTATTATAGAACTCATCCACGCCTTTTTCATAGCGAAATTTCCAGTCAAGTGCATATTCCGATGTTTGGCTTGCGATGCTTTCTTTTACTTTTTTATCCTGCACTTTATCTGTAAATAAGGTGCATTTTTTGTTTTTGTGCGCCTTTATCATAAACGGAGAATCAAACACGGCTGTCACCATCGCATCCACAACCGCAGGCGTGATCTTGTCCGGTTCTGCTTTGTGCAGAGAAAAGACAAATGCTGCGATATACAGATTCACCTCCAAGGAACTGCCGCCTATGTCCGGCGTTCGCAAAAGCATATTTTTGTATTCGTGTTTTACGCTTTTCTTGTAGCTTTTTATATCCATCTCAGGATATACAGCGGAAAGCTTTTCGAGTGCCGGCTGAAAGCACAAAAGCTCTACTGCTTTTGCATAAATCCCATACTTCAACATAGCTGCATCCATCCTTTCAAAAACAGAAATCACTTGAAATTGACAACGATTGTTTTTTTATCATTTTCAGTGGTAAATGTACGATAAGTTATTTCAGCATAATTCTGATGCCAAACAATATCGTACATTCCATTGTTCCTGCCGCCGTCATCTGTTGTAAAACAATCTAATAGAACCGCACTGTTATCGTCTTGAATCTGAAAGATATATCCGCCTCCATACAATAAAAACGACCTTTCCTCCAAAACAAGTGTATGCTGATTATCAGAAAACGCATAGTATTTTGGACGATAATCCATTTCATCCGATAAACCGGTCGCAACAATATTGCTGCATAACAGTGCGATCGTGCTGATTCCAAACACGAACCATAATAACATTTGTTTTCTTATTATCTTCTCATTGTTTTTAACTTTTGCGATGATAAAAACTATAGTTGAAATGACAACAACACATAATTCGAATAAGCCGATGATGTCATTTACCCTTTCATAGCTATCATGCCAGGAACGCTCTTCCACTTTTTTATTTACATATACATAGGAAATGTTCTCAGGGATATTTTTAATAGAAAAGGCAACGATCAAAGATACAAATGAAAAGCCAAGCATTACAACAAGTGAAAACAGCATCATTTTTTTGCTCTTGTTTTTCATATCGTTCTCCATACAGTAACTCATTTACACAGCGGATACGCCATATTTTAACTTCTTTATTATACCACATTCCCCGATATAACACAAGCAGATTTCCCATTAAAGTGTTGAAATATCATCTGCTGCGTGTTATAATAAGTCTATAAAGTTTTTCACAAGGAATGATACAACATGAAACCCAAAGACACAGAAAAGCTGCTGGAATTGCTGAAAAAAACCAGCAGCATTGATGCCTACCTCCAGGAAAACAAGGATTTTCTGTTAGACTGCAATATCAAGGAATATCTGAGGGCGCTGATCCGGGAAAAAGGGATCACAATTGTACAGCTTGCATCCGATGCCCAGCTTTCCGAACGCTATTGCTTTCAGCTCCTGTCTCTCTCCAACCCACGCCATCCATCCAGGGATGTTCTGTTAAGTATGTGCATCGGTATGCAGCTGAATCTTGATGAAACACAAACTGCATTAAGAATTGCAAAACTCGCCCTGCTCTATCCCAAAGACGAACGGGACAGCATTCTGATTTACGGCATCGAACATGGAAAATCGGTTATGGATATCAATGAGCTTTTGTATCATCATAATTTGAAATGTCTGTGTGATTCGTGAAGATGGAAGGCTTGCTGCTTGTCGTTTTTTCAACAAATAACCCCTGGCAAAGCCAGGGGTTTTCTAGTTACAATAAAAAATATTATTCATCAGATGGTTTATTCCAATCTGTACTTTCTTTCAATCTGCTTATGTATGTGTCGGAAAAACTATCGCCAAAATCACTGATATAAACTCCGGTAGCAGCATTATAAGTAAATGTATCTTCCTCTGTATCATAGCTTTCAATAAGGACATAGCAAGTATTTGTTACATAACCGCCAAATGAATTTTGAGATTCCACTGTTAAAGATACGATCGTTCTCCCATAATCATCTTGTGCTTCAATATTCTCATCCGAATATATTGCCGTTGACGGTGCCTTTAATTGCTTGCTTATAATTGTTTCAGCTGCCGAAATATAATCTTCGTCCTTTGCTTTTCCGTTTCCAGAACTTAAAACAGAAACAAGAATAACGGCAAAAACCACAACGACTATTGCAATTACTACGGTTTTTACCGGGTACTTCTTTTTTTCAGGTAAAGTTCCAACAATATTTGGAGCGGCATCAGTAACAGACGAACCTGCCTGCACCGTCTCTTCCGTTTCCACTTTAGCACCGCAAGACGGGCAAAACTTCTCATTCGGTTTCATTTCCTTACCGCATTTTCTGCAAAACATTTTTTCATCCTCCGTTTTATTCTTCGATTTTTTATTTCAAACTGTCTTTTACTCCGGGCTTTCGCTCACCTCCGGAATGCCTTCTTCAAACGATTCCGTTTCATCCGGTTCTCCTGCGTAGTCGTATTTCATCATTTCCTGGATTTTCGCAATCAAATCCGGATTCTTCTCCAAAAAAATCGTTTTTGTGTGAAAAGTTCCACGAGCAAACTTCTTTGCCGACAGAGCAGCAGGCTTTTCAAAATATTTGATCCAGGTCACAGAAAAACCAGCCCGATCATCATATTCCGACGGTATCGTATCCGGCTTTTTTGTGTCTGTGACGATTCCGATTGCACGCACGTAATAATAAGCTTGTGCCGCTGTCGCATAAGCCTTGGCGATCATCACATCGCCTGGCTGAACTTTTTGCGCCGTTTCATAAAAGCTGGGCTTTTCTTCTCTTCGGAATCCCATAAACCAGCAGTCATTTTCGAGATAGAGCGGCAGCATCTCCTGCGTACCGCCAAACTTCACACCCACACCGTAATAATTCATAATCCCATGACCTCCTATTGGCTTTGTTTTGTCTTATTATATCATTTTCTATACAATTAGTCAAGTATATTTTGTCTATAAGATAATATAAAGTGTTCCAAAAGACAAATAATAAGTGTCAAACAGTCTGTTATCCCAAAAATGAAAATGCAGTATAATAGTAAAAAGGAGGGATGTCATGGAACAGGAACTTGACTATATTGCCATTGGTGACCGTATCCGAAAATACCGTGAACTGTCAAGAATGACACAGGAACAGCTCAGCGAATCATGCTCACTGTCCACCGGATATATCGGGCATTTAGAGCGAGGGACACGCTCACCGTCCTTGGAAACTCTTGTAAAGATTTCTCAGATTCTCCGGGTCAGTCTGGACGACCTGGTGTTCGGAAAAACCGAGATAAACAATAATATGATAAAGATCCTTGCCCTTACCCTAGAGGAAAAAGACCCCGAAAAGGTAAAAGTATTTCTAAAAACGGTCTGCGCCCTCGCAAATAAACTCGACGAGTTTTAAGAAAAACGCCCTATGATGATTATAACACATCATAGGGCGTTTTTACTGCAGCAGCCTGCTGTAATTGGAAATTTTTAAGTTTCAATTGCATGGACTGCCTTGTTTGGGAATTCTGTTAGAGAGAGACCGGAAAGGTGACGTTGGAAAAAACTACGACCGCTTTGTTTCAATCCAGTCTCTCCACACGGAAGGAGACCTGATTCACACTAATGTCACGGTCTGTTTTGACATTTCAATCCACTTTCTCCATACGGAGAGAGACCTTGCCCGTGCCGGATTCCACGCCCCAAAGGTGTACATTTCAATCCACTCTCTCCATACGGAGGGAGACGATCTCCCTGCCAGTCTGCCATTCTTGCATCGTCATTTCAATCCACTCCCTCCGTATGGAGGGAGACGAATCACAGACGGCACCACTCATATAATTCACGGATTTTCAATCCACTCTCTCCACACAGGAACTGACCGCACACAGCGGAGCCAGACCGGAACACGCAAGGTGGCAGGGGCAGCTGGTCACGCTGACCGGAGAAGATGCCGGAGAAACCATTGACGGGCTGCACGTGTACACCCTGCATGAGATCGGTTACGGCTCCGGCGATGGATTCAAGGGCTGGAACTGCCGCCACGACTGGCACGCATACTACAAAGGCATTTCCGAACCAAATTACACGCCGGAGCAGATCAAAAAGCTGAACGAGAAAAACATCTCATACAACGGCAAGAAGTACACAAAATACGAGATCAGCCGGATGCAGCGGCAGGGCGAACGGAATGTACGGGCGCTAAAGCGGCGGACACTGGCAGCGCAGGCGGCAGTGGAAAATGCCCCGGACGAAGAAACAAAAGCAGTACTGCAGGCGGACTATGCGGCAAATGCAGCAAAACTGAAAGAATCCGAAAAGCAGCTGAAAATGTTTTGCAGCCAGACCGGTCAGCGGAGAGATACGTTCCGGGAACAGGTGGATGGGTTTGGACGGAGTGCGGCTCAGAAAGCGGTACACGCTGCGGCAGAAAAGAAACGATTGACAATTGACTGGGATTCTGGTAAAATAGACACGGAAGTATTTCGGAAATCACTTCAAAAGGGCTATGTCAAAACCAAGGTCGAGAAAAACAAGCAGATAAAGCACACCTATAACAAGCAGTGGAAAAACCAAGTAAAACAAGCTGTACAATCATTTTCTAATTCAGACCCGAAGAAGAGGCAAACACCGAGAAGTGTTCTCCGGAAAGATATTGACCCACAGGAAATTGTAAGCAAGTACGGAGGAACAGGGAGATTATCTCTTTCTGACGATGGGAAAACAATGAATGAATATATCGAATTGCCGGAAGTAATCGGAAAAACATTTGATAAGAAAATCGGGAGATATGTTGACACCAAAACAGTGCAAATCAAGTACAGCAAAGGCGGCACTCATGTTATCCCTACAATAAGGAAATCTGCTAAGAAAGAAGGTAAATAAGATGTGTCCGTTCGAAGATGTGATTTGGAACAGAAAAATTGATTTGATTGAAGGTCACAGAGCAAAACTGACTTGTAAAAGTGGGAATACCTATATCGGATATGGTGCGTTTCCGTGCGTTGGAGAAGATGAGAACGGCGAAGAAGTTGATGCAATATGTTTTGACATTGACGATGGCAGTTCTGTTACTCTTACAGAGGACGATATAGAAAATTACGAAATACTGGATTAAGCATTCTGAAAAGGATGCTTTTTTCATGCCCGAAAGGAGAAAGAACATGGAAAAATTAGAAAACAGACTGACATTCGGCGGTGCTTTGGAGGCACTGAAAGCTGGAAAGAAAGTTGCAAGAACCGGTTGGAACGGCAAAGGAATGTACCTCTACCTTGCCGACGGCAAATTATTGACGCAGGAAATTGGTGACGGAAGTTATCCATTTACTGACAGCGTTGTTATGAAAACCGCAGATAACCGGTACTGCATCGGCTGGCTGGCTAGTCAGACCGATATGATGGCAGAGGACTGGCACATTGTAGAGTAACCACTGCCCCGACCACGGGCAAAAACTGGCGGAGGGATGGAAGATAGAAACATGAAAGCCAGTGGGTAGGCGTTTCTATATCAAAAAACGGCAGTGTCAGAAATGGCACTGCTTTTTTATACCCATTTTCAGAAAGGAATGAAAGAACATGGAAGACGAAACCAAAAACGAGACAGCACAGCAGCAGGAGCAGACGCCGGAGCCGCAGGCAAAGACCTACAGCGAAGAGGACTACAACGCACTGCAGGCAAAGTTGGACGCTGTCACAGGTCAGCTGAACGATGCGAACAGCAAAATCCAGTCGTACACCGATATGGATATTGACGGCATCAAGCAGTCCGCTGCCGACTGGCAGAAGAAGTACGAGGCTGCACAGGATCAGATGCAGCAGATGGAGTACAGTGCCAAGCTGGACAAGTTTGTGGCGCAGCAGGGCTGCAGGAATCCGATCTATGCGGACTATTTGAAATTTCAATTTATTCCCTCCATACGGAGGGAGACTCGACGTGTGTCACGCTGCCGTCCGGGTTAACAGTATTTCAATCCACTCCCTCCGCATAGAGGGAGACGCCGTCCAGAACGCTGTTGTTGGCTTTCCGCACTCATTTCAATCCACTCCCTCCGTATGGAGGGAGACATGATATTTTTCAATGAGTTTTGACGGATTTTACATTTCAATCCACTCCCTCCGTATGGAGGGAGACATATCTATCAAAAACATGACCGCAAATTACCCCTATTTCAATCCACTCCCTCCGTATGGAGGGAGACCGTCCTGCAGGTTGTTGGACAATCCACAGGACATCATTTCAATCCACTCCCTCCGTATGGAGGGAGACATCAGTCCGCACAATATCACCTCCACTATAAGCTATTTCAATCCACTCCCTCCGTATGGAGGGAGACGCACTGCTGCTGGGAGGATTCCTTGAAAATTTTACATTTCAATCCACTCCCTCCGTATGGAGGGAGACTTCCCGGCGCAGGACCTTTCCAGACTCCCAACAACGCATTTCAATCCACTCCCTCCGTATGGAGGGAGACTTTGTTCTGTTTGAAGTGCATCATATAACTTGTTATTTCAATCCACTCCCTCCGTATGGAGGGAGACGCTTGATTAGATACCCGTTCTCACGCATCCATGCATTTCAATCCACTCCCTCCGTATGGAGGGAGACATTATAATATGCCTACACAGCGTGCAATGGAAATATTTCAATCCACTCCCTCCGTATGGAGGGAGACGCCGTATATTTGGCTGACCCGGTTGCAATTGAGGAATTTCAATCCACTCCCTCCGTATGGAGGGAGACTGCACAATCAATTGCAATCAACAGCGACTACAAGATTTCAATCCACTCCCTCCGTATGGAGGGAGACGCGGACGCAGAGGCAGAGGCACGGGGAGAGGGGGATTTCAATCCACTCCCTCCGTATGGAGGGAGACATTTTCCGGAACAAAAACAGGACTCGAACGGCGTATTTCAATCCACTCCCTCCGTATGGAGGGAGACAGCATTACGCCGCTCTTGTACTTGTCAGCGCTGATATTTCAATCCACTCCCTCCGTATGGAGGGAGACCGAGCGTCACGCACTCTGATGGGCATATCTCAGTATTTCAATTCACTCCCTCCGTATGGAGGGAGACGTGTGGCTCAGTGAAAATGGAAACAGTATCACTGGATTTCAATCCACTCCCTCCGTATGGAGGGAGACTCATATGTAGATAGAGTGTAGCCATTGTGAGTTTATTTCAATCCACTCCCTCCGTATGGAGGGAGACGTGGTAACTCGCAGACGTTTGGGGAATGGTTGGAAATTTCAATCCACTCCCTCCGTATGGAGGGAGACACCAACATATGGGATATAAAGGCTTGCACTGGTATTTCAATCCACTCCCTCCGTATGGAGGGAGACAACTGTTCGCATCGAGTGACGCTGCAAAACGTGCATTTCAATCCACTCCCTCCGTATGGAGGGAGACTATATATATTATACACCATCTCAGAACCGTAGTATTTCAATCCACTCCCTCCGTATGGAGGGAGACGAGGTCAAGACTGTCGGCTATATCGCAACCAATATTTCAATCCACTCCCTCCGTATGGAGGGAGACCGTTCAAAAGTGTCTGTCCTGCTTCCAGTAATGCCATTTCAATCCACTCCCTCCGTATGGAGGGAGACGTAATCATTCAACGCTTTCGGATCTAGCCCCAGGAATTTCAATCCACTCCCTCCGTATGGAGGGAGACCGAAAATTCTGTTGATGAAACCGGGAGACAACACATTTCAATCCACTCCCTCCGTATGGAGGGAGACATATAACGCATCGGAATATGATCTCATGTGGGGAATTTCAATCCACTCCCTCCGCATGGAGGGAGACGGTGCAATTACTACACCTGGATATGTCGGTGATATTTCAATCCACTCCCTCCGCATGGAGGGAGACTCACGCCATTGTGCGTGTGGACGCTCCCAACTACATTTCAATCCACTCCCTCCGCATGGAGGGAGACTGCCGTTCTCCAATCGCCGCTTTACGGATTCTACATTTCAATCCACTCCCTCCGCATGGAGGGAGACCTTGTTAAAAAATATAACTATTCGGAATACAACATTTCAATCCACTCCCTCCGCATGGAGGGAGACTTTGTGACCTTGTTCTATTTTCACCTTTGTACATCTCATTTCAATCCACTCCCTCCGCATGGAGGGAGACACGGTCTCCCGTTCTGAGCCTTGACCTCGATCCCATTTCAATCCACTCCCTCCGCATGGAGGGAGACGCCATACCTATCAGAGACGCACCCGACGCAATCATTTCAATCCACTCCCTCCGCATGGAGGGAGACGATCGGCTTAGCATTACCACCATCTGTCGGATCTGTATTTCAATCCACTCCCTCCGCATGGAGGGAGACTAGGTCACACTGCACATCAAGCATCATGCCCGGTTATTTCAATCCACTCCCTCCGCATGGAGGGAGACGCTATCAGGATATAATGTATGATCGTAACCGTAATATTTCAATCCACTCCCTCCGCATGGAGGGAGACAGCACCAAGCGCAAGCAACAAGAACTTGACAGGAAAATTTCAATCCACTCCCTCCGCATGGAGGGAGACTATCCGGCTCAACCAGGATGACTTCACGACCTGCATTTCAATCCACTCCCTCCGCATGGAGGGAGACCTGACCTGAGCCGGTGCCGGAAATGATGATTCTGTCATTTCAATCCACTCCCTCCGCATGGAGGGAGACCCATACGCCGCCGAAATTGCATCAATTGCCTCACATTTCAATCCACTCCCTCCGCATGGAGGGAGACCCTGTCTCTTCTGGTAAGACCATTCGCCAGTCTATTTCAATCCACTCCCTCCGCATGGAGGGAGACGAAATGAGTACAGTTTCTGAATATGTTGGGGAAGTATTTCAATCCACTCCCTCCGCATGGAGGGAGACAATTATGTATTTCGTTTCGAAAATGGAAAAATTAATTTCAATCCACTCCCTCCGCATGGAGGGAGACCATATTTTCGAAAGCGTCCTTTGCGAAATCAGCAATTTCAATCCACTCCCTCCGCATGGAGGGAGACGCAAAACCACCTGCGGCATGAGTACACAAGCTGCATTTCAATCCACTCCCTCCGCATGGAGGGAGACGGCTCTAAACTGACCGTTTCCACGCCGTAAGGCGACATTTCAATCCACTCCCTCCGCATGGAGGGAGACTAACGCACGTTAAAGTATATTTTGTGAACATTAGTATTTCAATCCACTCCCTCCGCATGGAGGGAGACCTTCCTGTTGCATCATTTCTGCTTCTTTTCGGATATTTCAATCCACTCCCTCCGCATGGAGGGAGACTCAAAGGAGAATATAGTTTCTTCGCCTTTCCGGAAATTTCAATCCACTCCCTCCGCATGGAGGGAGACACTTTTGTTACCCTTCTTTCTATTTTCCAGAAGTCATTTCAATCCACTCCCTCCGCATGGAGGGAGACCAGTACTTACAAGCATACTGCGGAGCAATCCGGCATTTCAATCCACTCCCTCCGCATGGAGGGAGACCTACGGAGGGAAAAATTATGAAAATTCTTGTACTTATTTCAATCCACTCCCTCCGCATGGAGGGAGACATGTTATAAATTGTTGTATAATGTACTTGTGAATATTTCAATCCACTCCCTCCGCATGGAGGGAGACTTCACGAGAACGAGGAATAGAAAAATCATGCAAAATTTCAATCCACTCCCTCCGCATGGAGGGAGACCTTCCTGTACCTGCTGTCGGGCAACAATTTTGCATTTCAATCCACTCCCTCCGCATGGAGGGAGACCAGCTTTTCCATTAAGTTATCATCCGATTTGATATTTCAATCCACTCCCTCCGCATGGAGGGAGACCGCAAGGCAGCAGATCCACGCCTTCCTGGCTGTGCAATTTCAATCCACTCCCTCCGCATGGAGGGAGACGCGGAACGAACGATGGAAGAAGTCGCCGTGACAAGCATTTCAATCCACTCCCTCCGCATGGAGGGAGACACCGTGCCCATTTTTGAGGGCCTAAGACACAACATTTCAATCCACTCCCTCCGCATGGAGGGAGACATAATCTCATCCTCATCTCGCATGATTTTGGTCCATTTCAATCCACTCCCTCCGCATGGAGGGAGACATGGCCACCTCATATGTGCCGAGTGGTACTTCCTTATTTCAATCCACTCCCTCCGCATGGAGGGAGACTGAGATTGTTCCAACGCTGAGACTGTCCAAATATATTTCAATCCACTCCCTCCGCATGGAGGGAGACCTGTTCATACGCAATTAACAATTAGGGACTTGAAAAATTTCAATCCACTCCCTCCGCATGGAGGGAGACCCTGTCGAAGAAACCATCAACAATTGTGACGATCTATTTCAATCCACTCCCTCCGCATGGAGGGAGACTCGACAGAGGCATTTCTAACCGCCGGAGAATCTGGAATTTCAATCCACTCCCTCCGCATGGAGGGAGACCTGGTGCTTTTTCCTGTGCCACTATGACCCAGAATATTTCAATCCACTCCCTCCGCATGGAGGGAGACAGTTGCGGAAAGCATTTATTTTGACCGGTGAAAAACATTTCAATCCACTCCCTCCGCATGGAGGGAGACGGACACGCTGGAGGCAATCGGCGGAGACATCGAGACATTTCAATCCACTCCCTCCGCATGGAGGGAGACAAAGCAGCCTTAATATATTTTGTATATTCAACAGGCATTTCAATCCACTCCCTCCGCATGGAGGGAGACTGCTGTCGTCGTCCTCGTAGGTATCCGGACAAATATTTCAATCCACTCCCTCCGCATGGAGGGAGACTATTGGCAGTCTGATGAAGGTCGTGTTCGTTTGAAATTTCAATCCACTCCCTCCGCATGGAGGGAGACATAGAAATCACAGTAATAACACACGTCACAACGACCATTTCAATCCACTCCCTCCGCATGGAGGGAGACAAATATGACCCGTACCGTTGGAAGTGGTAACGATATTTCAATCCACTCCCTCCGCATGGAGGGAGACATTAAGGAAACGCCGAAAACTTCGATGAAATCATTTCAATCCACTCCCTCCGCATGGAGGGAGACTATCGGCGTTGTGGAGACTGTAACGCCTATCTGGGATTTCAATCCACTCCCTCCGCATGGAGGGAGACGTACGTTTCTTCTGATGCTTTTGCTGCATCGCACATTTCAATCCACTCCCTCCGCATGGAGGGAGACCGACCGCATCCACGATGGACGCAATTCCGAAGCCATTTCAATCCACTCCCTCCGCATGGAGGGAGACATTGGATAGATGGATTTTTTGACAAGTTTGCCAAGATTTCAATCCACTCCCTCCGCATGGAGGGAGACGCATATTCCACGATGTTATTTTCAACGATAAAATCATTTCAATCCACTCCCTCCGCATGGAGGGAGACGCATACTGCGGAGCAATACGACGGACAAGAAAACGCATTTCAATCCACTCCCTCCGCATGGAGGGAGACCGTCGGAACTATCACAGCAGTAACGCCACAGTGGGATTTCAATCCACTCCCTCCGCATGGAGGGAGACCTAAATAGAGGAGGTGTATATCATGTTTTCATATATTTCAATCCACTCCCTCCGCATGGAGGGAGACTGAGGACAGCGCCGAAATCATGGCGGAACACGATATTTCAATCCACTCCCTCCGCATGGAGGGAGACTAATTCTGATTTTAGTTCAGAAATGTCAACCTTATTTCAATCCACTCCCTCCGCATGGAGGGAGACGGTAGTGGTCTTGCCGATAGTCTGCGCAAATTTGTATTTCAATCCACTCCCTCCGCATGGAGGGAGACCCAAAATTCTGGCGGACTACGAAAGCCAGCTTGATATTTCAATCCACTCCCTCCGCATGGAGGGAGACTGGTAGTGGTCTTGCCGATAGTCTGCGCAAATTTGATTTCAATCCACTCCCTCCGCATGGAGGGAGACACCATCTGTCCATTGCGTTTTCGTTGTAATTTACATTTCAATCCACTCCCTCCGCATGGAGGGAGACATGCGAAAAAAGCAGAAAAAGAACTGAAAGACGTATTTCAATCCACTCCCTCCGCATGGAGGGAGACTGCGTCGATAAAGTTGTAGAATGGGCAAAAAATGTATTTCAATCCACTCCCTCCGCATGGAGGGAGACCAGTCTTTTGAATTCTTCCGCCGGTATCTGGGCATTTCAATCCACTCCCTCCGCATGGAGGGAGACATCTGATCTGCGTCCCAGTTGTCAGAGCATTCCCATTTCAATCCACTCCCTCCGCATGGAGGGAGACCTACCTTTGCGCCGCTGGTGCAGATCGCCTTATCATTTCAATCCACTCCCTCCGCATGGAGGGAGACACATCGATTTGGTTGATGGAGACCCTGCAATAATCATTTCAATCCACTCCCTCCGCATGGAGGGAGACTTCCGGACCAGTTCTCTTCCGGAAACGCAAGCTCATTTCAATCCACTCCCTCCGCATGGAGGGAGACCTGACCGCGGTGTTGCCAGCACCACGGTCAAACCATTTCAATCCACTCCCTCCGCATGGAGGGAGACGTCTGGACAGAGTGGTCTCTAAAAATGTGATGTATTTCAATCCACTCCCTCCGCATGGAGGGAGACATCCGTATGGAAGGCTTCACGAGCATGAGTACGTCCATTTCAATCCACTCCCTCCGCATGGAGGGAGACCTGCGCCATTTGTTCTGCGGTAACCGAGGTTTCGCCATTTCAATCCACTCCCTCCGCATGGAGGGAGACGCCAGTCGTCTGCGTGGTCAGCTTTGGCACGATCATTTCAATCCACTCCCTCCGCATGGAGGGAGACTTCCGACCTTGTAAGTGTCGAACTCTTTCCACCAGTATTTCAATCCACTCCCTCCGCATGGAGGGAGACCGTCACCCTCGTAGGTTTCCGCAAAACGTCCCTTATTTCAATCCACTCCCTCCGCATGGAGGGAGACGATTTTTACCGCGTCGGAATCTCCGGTTTGCTTATTTCAATCCACTCCCTCCGCATGGAGGGAGACCCCAGCTTTGCAGCAATCCGTCTTGTTCCGGTGTATTTCAATCCACTCCCTCCGCATGGAGGGAGACTGCTGTAAACGGATTTTTTATGGATAATATGGTATTTCAATCCACTCCCTCCGCATGGAGGGAGACGTCACCACCGACGCTGTACATTTTTCCAACTTCATTTCAATCCACTCCCTCCGCATGGAGGGAGACGTACAGATTGCAGTATAATGGTTGACAGGTGATATTTCAATCCACTCCCTCCGCATGGAGGGAGACGCATTTACAGCTTGCCAGAGGTATAAGGGAGCTATTTCAATCCACTCCCTCCGCATGGAGGGAGACTGGCGAGGAAAAGCCCGTAGAAACGCCCACAGAGGACATTTCAATCCACTCCCTCCGCATGGAGGGAGACCTTCACGCTCAGAATCAGACAGATCGGATTTCACATTTCAATCCACTCCCTCCGCATGGAGGGAGACACCATTTTCGGCGTTCCCATTTCGTCACCCTCTCATTTCAATCCACTCCCTCCGCATGGAGGGAGACATACTGGATCAAGGTCACGCTGTTGGAATCGTTTTCATTTCAATCCACTCCCTCCGCATGGAGGGAGACCATCGGAAGGTGGTCAACGAGAAATGGCGCTGATATTTCAATCCACTCCCTCCGCATGGAGGGAGACGCAGCAGGGTGAGCAGTTATGCTGTTCTGGCTAAAATTTCAATCCACTCCCTCCGCATGGAGGGAGACGGGATTGTGGCGCAAGCGTTCAAATTTTCCAACACATTTCAATCCACTCCCTCCGCATGGAGGGAGACTTAGATACACAAGCGCCGGAACACCGAGAAAGCATTTCAATCCACTCCCTCCGCATGGAGGGAGACTTTTTATGCCCAGGTGATAACATGGTACATATTGTATTTCAATCCACTCCCTCCGCATGGAGGGAGACCAATGGATTAGCATAGCGCCGGTACAACAGATCAAAATTTCAATCCACTCCCTCCGCATGGAGGGAGACCTTCCCAACGACTACTGCACTTTGCCCACAATTCATTTCAATCCACTCCCTCCGCATGGAGGGAGACGAGCGTCCATGATTGGCTGGAAAGACTCTTGCACATTTCAATCCACTCCCTCCGCATGGAGGGAGACTTAACCGACAATTTATTCGGTTATTGCTACTTGTTATTTCAATCCACTCCCTCCGCATGGAGGGAGACTAACTTGTCCACAGAACAACTTGACCGATGTGATATTTCAATCCACTCCCTCCGCATGGAGGGAGACACCGCCAGGATGGTATCTTGACGGTTGAGGACGTATTTCAATCCACTCCCTCCGCATGGAGGGAGACTGCGGAAAAAAGTGGCGTATCCTATAGCGCATACCATTTCAATCCACTCCCTCCGCATGGAGGGAGACTGCTGTCGACAACGATTTTTCCGCACAACTTAAATTTCAATCCACTCCCTCCGCATGGAGGGAGACCAGATGTTGCTTTTACGTCGCTGCTCTTGCCCTTATTTCAATCCACTCCCTCCGCATGGAGGGAGACAGTGCGTCCCAGCTCGTTCCAACCAGCGTGAGCAGATTTCAATCCACTCCCTCCGCATGGAGGGAGACATATTATATCACAAATGTGAGCGACTGTCAATAATTTCAATCCACTCCCTCCGCATGGAGGGAGACCTGCCGCATGATCACAACCTGACGATCAGCAGCGAAATTTCAATCCACTCCCTCCGCATGGAGGGAGACATTCAGCTGACTGCAAAGGGGGTGGTCTTGTGGTATTTCAATCCACTCCCTCCGCATGGAGGGAGACTATCAGAATTCTGAAATTACTGATATTTTGGACTATTTCAATCCACTCCCTCCGCATGGAGGGAGACGGGCGGTCAGTTTTTAGCCGTACCGCCGGACGGCTATTTCAATCCACTCCCTCCGCATGGAGGGAGACGCTGTTTTCGTTATGTGAGGGGGTGATTAGATGGTATTTCAATCCACTCCCTCCGCATGGAGGGAGACGTCATTGCGAGAACCGCTTGCACCGTTACACTGAAATTTCAATCCACTCCCTCCGCATGGAGGGAGACGTTTTTAGCCGTACCGCCGGACGGCTGAAAAATGTATTTCAATCCACTCCCTCCGCATGGAGGGAGACCACCGAGCAAGTGAGGAATCATCATCAAACCAATTATTTCAATCCACTCCCTCCGCATGGAGGGAGACGCTATGCTACTAAGATATATATTCGCAGCGTCGGCATTTCAATCCACTCCCTCCGCATGGAGGGAGACAGACAACATCCGGATATACCGGATGCTGAGGATACATTTCAATCCACTCCCTCCGCATGGAGGGAGACTTATGGGGATCGTTGATGCGCTCCCCGTGATAATATTTCAATCCACTCCCTCCGCATGGAGGGAGACAACACACGGATGGATTTGCGTTCGCCCTCACGGGAAATTTCAATCCACTCCCTCCGCATGGAGGGAGACGTCTGTTGGATCGTCGGGTAGTGTGTGATCGTATATTTCAATCCACTCCCTCCGCATGGAGGGAGACCCGGCGGCGATAATGCAGCACGTGGATAGGTCCTTATTTCAATCCACTCCCTCCGCATGGAGGGAGACCTTTTGGTGTACTGAGCGCCAGCCCAGTACTTGACATTTCAATCCACTCCCTCCGCATGGAGGGAGACGCTAGCCATGTTTACTCCTCCTTTAATTTCAGATAAATTTCAATCCACTCCCTCCGCATGGAGGGAGACATTTCCTTGATTGCGTACCGGAACACACCAAGGAATTTCAATCCACTCCCTCCGCATGGAGGGAGACAAGTTAGTTTCCGCAACAGTCCCATATTTAACCGATTTCAATCCACTCCCTCCGCATGGAGGGAGACGCTATGCTACTAAGATATATATTCGCAGCGTCGGCATTTCAATCCACTCCCTCCGCATGGAGGGAGACTATGAGATTGGGAGATAGTTTCATAGGCTCTGCATTTCAATCCACTCCCTCCGCATGGAGGGAGACTGTGACCTTGTTCTATTTTTACCTTTATACATTTCATTTCAATCCACTCCCTCCGCATGGAGGGAGACGTATGTCCTACCTCTGCAATCACGTTTGCTTGATATTTCAATCCACTCCCTCCGCATGGAGGGAGACGTCCCTCTAAATGCGCCGGTATCAATTTTTTCCATTTCAATCCACTCCCTCCGCATGGAGGGAGACCGGTAGAGTCACGCTTTCCAGGTTTTTACAACCGAAATTTCAATCCACTCCCTCCGCATGGAGGGAGACGGCAAAAAACTCGTAATTAATGACGGGGACGATATATTTCAATCCACTCCCTCCGCATGGAGGGAGACCTTATTGCCATTTCTTTACACACTCCATTCATCATTTCAATCCACTCCCTCCGCATGGAGGGAGACGACCAGTGCTTGAATGATCTGCGGCAGTGCATCGATTATTTCAATCCACTCCCTCCGCATGGAGGGAGACTTTTTCTCGCTGTTCCCTCACCTTCGCCGGCGAATTTCAATCCACTCCCTCCGCATGGAGGGAGACAGAATATATATTTCCATGAATATCCACTTCATACATTTCAATCCACTCCCTCCGCATGGAGGGAGACCTGTGCGTTTCTGATTGTAAGATGAGGGCAGTAGTTATTTCAATCCACTCCCTCCGCATGGAGGGAGACAAGTTCCTTTTTTCCGCTAACAGCATTCCCCGAATATTTCAATCCACTCCCTCCGCATGGAGGGAGACAAATCCAGTTCTGGCAAGGTATACGGCATTTCCGATTTCAATCCACTCCCTCCGCATGGAGGGAGACACGTGGAGACGTATTTTTTGCGGATTTTGGAACATTTCAATCCACTCCCTCCGCATGGAGGGAGACAGCAAAACTGCACAGGAAAGCGTTTTTCATTTCGCCTATCCTTGTACAATCCTGCAAAAAAGGATGCAAAAGACTACATTCTGCACCCGAAAAAATGGTTTTTTTCGAAAAAAGGGAGAAAAATTTGGTGCGAAACCTTCAGCATCTTTCTGTGCGCCTATGATTCGCACCGACACTTTTCCCTTAAATTTCTCTCACAGAATCAGCGGCTCTTCCATGTCTATGGTTTCCTTTGCACCGATATGTTCCACCTTCGACTGATAACGATTTCCCAGGTAATAAAACCGCAGGCTGTCCCTTTCTGTATCAATCGCCTGTTCCAGCCGATGCTTGAGTACCTTGCATTCTGCCGCATCAACATGACACTCAAAGACAGAATTCTGCACCCGAATGCCCACGTTGGTACAGATCTTCGCCACGTGGCGCAGGCGCTTTCTGCCCTCTTTGGTCTCTGTATTTACATCATACGCTACAACTACCAGCATACGCTCTCACTTCCACAAAAACGGCGGATACGCATCCAAATCGCCCCGGAGATAGCGTGCAAGCAAAAGTGCCTGCACATAGGGCAGCAAGCCCCATTCCACTTTTTCTTCCAGAAACGGATGCTGAATCATATCATCCTTGCGCTTTTGCCATGCCCGCAGGAATGTACGCCGTCCGTCCTCCGTCAGCGAAACAGCGCCGTCCTCCTGGACATCGAAATCCTCTGCATGGATCATGCCACGGTTAATGAGCGTCAGAACAAAGCGGTCACAGCAGAGCGCACGAAATTCCTCGACCAGATCCAAAGAAAGAGACGGTCGACCCGGACGGTCTGTGTGCAGTACGCCCACATAGGGATCCAACCCCACGGACTCCAGCGCCGCAGAACACATTCCCGTCATCAGCGAATAGGCAAAATTCAGCATTGCATTGACCCGATCCAGCGAAGGCCGCTTGTTTCTGCCGTGAAATGCAAACGCTGCCTTTTCCTTTAGAATCATGTCGTCAAAAACGGAAAAGTATACCGACGCCGCCTCGCCCTCTATGCCACGGAGCGTGTCCGCTAAATCTGCCTCTGCCGCCTTGGAAATAGACTGCTGCAAAAACTGAGACTTCTGCCGAAACGTTTCTGCATCAATCCTCGGTGCATGGTCCCGTATCATGCGTTCCAGCACCCAGCGGCTGTTGAACAGCTTTCCGACAATCATATTCCGTGCGATCGAAAGGCTGGCGTCTGCATCATCTGCCACCCGATACTGCTGCCGCCGCAGTAAAACATTGCCGCTGACAGCGCCCTCGACCCGTGCCAGGAATTTTCCGGAGCTTGTCATAAAGACCAGCTCTCTTCCATCCTTTGCGCATTTGCCCATCAGCGCCGGGCTTGCACCGGTATAGCCAAAGGTCATGATGCGCTCGACATTGTGCAGCGGCATCCGTACTTTCTTTTCCTCCCGCATGACAACCAGATTATCCCCATCCAGTGAGAGATAACTGTCCGGATTTGTCACATAAATGGTGTTTAGCAACTTCTTCATGGCATTTTTACTCCATTGTTCCCAGCATTTTCTGCAAATAACCGCCTGCGGTTTTCTTTCCGCAAAGCACCGGCAGACAGATATCCTTCAAAGAACAGGCATTGCAGGCTCTCGTCCGCTTTCCCTTAGGCGTATGCCTTTTCCGGCAAAGCTGGTGCATCTCTTCGGCAGTATCTGCCACTCGTTTCCGCAGTTCCGGCGTAAACTCCACCCTGGTACGATGCCGTGTTTCCCCATAATACAGAAATCCGACCGGTATGTCGCAGCACAACATCTCTTCCAGGCACATTGCCTGTGCTGTGAGCTGTGCAATATCGCATTCGTCTTCCTTGGGTTTGCCACGTTTGTACTCCACAGGTGTTACTGTATAAGTACCCTCTTGTCCGAAAATAGGAACGCCTTTCGGAGAGCGCCGGAATTCTACCGCATCGCACTCTCCGCTCAGCCCCAGACGGGCAGATGATACTTTCATTCCTCTGACGATCAGCAGATCGCCACGCTTTTCCCGAAACGAGCTGTCATGTACATTACGGTGCATGATCCTGCCGTCTGCGGTGCGTTCATTTTCCACCCATTGCTGTTCCAGATACGCCAGCGCCCACTGCCGCCGGCAAAACACAAAATGCTGGATGCCGGAAAGCTGTAGATACTCCTCTTCCCGATATTCCATTGCAGCTTATACCAAATCGATCACTTCCGGTGTCAAGCCGTCCAGTGTTTCCAGTGTGATGTCATAATCATCCAAAGACTTGGGATTTTCCACGCCTTCTTTTGCTTTGATTTTCAGCGAACGGTGTACCTTGGCAGAAGTGTACTTCGGCGTTTTGCAGTCATGTTCCCACCAGTACAGCCGGCAGACTTCCATGCTGCCGTCCGGACGTGCCGCAGAGCTGTCATTCTCGAACAGCGTTTTCAGCGCCTCTTTGATTTTCTCCGCATCTTCTTCGGTAAAGCCGGTTTTCTCTGCCAGCTGACAGTTGATGCTGCCCTTGATTACATAAAGTCCGAACTCCACCATATGCTTCATGCCCATGGTATCCGAGGACTTGGCATTTTTGCCGCTTTCGCCGTTGACGCACTTGGTGATTTGCAGGCTTACGATATTCACCGGGGAAACGCTGACTGCCTGGTGAATCGAAACCGGTCCACGCACGCCAACAGAGATACCGCCTTTGATTGCAAAAACCTGTCCAAAGCTGCGCACATCGATCCACTCCTCGCAGGCAGCTTTTGCAAAGGCATCCTGGTCGGTATCCTTACCCTTGACAAGCTGGCTAAGATGTTCATTTTTCGTGGCACGGTCGCTCAGATTAGTAAAGTCATCGGTACGGGCATGGTCTTTCGACTGCACATACACATTCTCACCCATGTCCTGCAGTCTGTTCCGGATCTTCCGCTTGATGCACACATCCGAAATTTCACCGCAGCTGTCATAATTTTCTCTGGGTCGGTTTCCGTTCAGCGGATCACCATTGGGGTTTGCATTTGCGGCAGTGACCAGCACTGCAAAGTCAATTTTGTGTTCCAGTACGCTCATGAGTTATTCCTCCTCGTTTCCGTTTTTGGCGGTTTCATCGTTTGAAAGTTTTTCCTTCTTGGTAAACAGATACTTCATCTCGTGATCGTATCCCAGCAGATACAGGGAAGACAGGCGTGCCGTGCTGGAGAACACTTCGGGAGACATCATGCTGCTGATCTCCTGCATCTCGATCTGATAGCGGTCTGCCTTTTTTCCCAGCTTGTTGATATAGGGGATCAGCCGTCCCCGAAGGATTCCCCAGGTATAGTAGGGACGAACGGAGAACATATTCCAAAGCCGCTTGGCATTGGTCACCCGATCTTCTCCCGCATCAAATGTATCCCGTTCCAGCTTGTCCGCAACTGCCAGCAGCCGTCCGAACAGATAGCTTCTGTCTGTATACGTTTTGTCGAGGTCTAACAACTTATCCACGTCATTCGCTCCTTTCAATCGTTCCGGATGGTTTTCCAGTTCCTGTTTCCGTATCAATGCACAGGCTGTTTTCAGCACCCGATTGTGATTATAGAATTTGGGATCAAAGGCAAGCGGTGCCGATGCACGCTGTGCCAGATTCTGCACCAGTTCTGACGGAATGTGCTTACCGTAAATGATACACGGCAGCAGCCGCAGCATCTCGCTGCCGAACAGTTTCGATTTACAGGTGAGCTTTCCGTTCTGCTCCACCCCGTGTGCGCACAGAATGACATCATACAGCGAGACCGAGTTCACCAGATAACCCTTCGCCTTGGAATAATAGCTTTTCCACCCTGTAGAAAGATGCCAGTATTCCAGATTTTCCAGGAACTGTGAACCTTTCAGTTCTGCATACATCGGTATCGAAACACGACCCTCCGTCGATGCCTCCAAACCCAGCACCATGACCTTATCCGGAATCTCCATTTTGTCCCGATATCCGTAGATCATCTGGTGAACCATATCGGCATATGCCGTACCGATGGTGGGCGGATCTTCTTCGTCCTCGTCCTCATCTTCGTCCTGCTTGTCCGCCAGCTGCAAGGCGCTCTTGTAAATGGACGGCAGCTCCTGCATGGTGCTGGACCAGATCACCAGAGAAAGGTCGCAAAATGGATTTTTGGGCTGCAAAGCAATCAGCCATTTCAGCGCATTGTGGACCTTCTGCGAATACTCATAGCCGATGGCGAATGCCTCTTCCTTATTGCTGAACCGTCCACGGTAGGTAAAGCCGCTGTCATCGTTGGCAGAGATCAGCCGGGCATTTGCCGAGGAAAGCACGATTTTCGAGGGATGCTTATAGGTAATGATCGCATCTTCGCCGGTGGCATAGCACAGCCGTTTCGGCATATCCTGCATCTGTTCCCGGCGCAGCCGGATAAAGGCATCCTGCAATTCTGTGTCGTTCCAGGTCTCACTGTTGCGCAGCATATCCGTATAATGGATGCGAAACCGCACAAAGGCTTTCCCCTGGTCCACGCCGTTGATGCTGTCCTTTCCCAGTTCTCCGGAGGACTCATCCCATTTCAGCACACTTTTCCCATCGCTGCCCACAGCGTGGATCAGATCCTGCATGACGCTGCCTTTCTGCAAGTACAGCAAAAGGGCGTGAACTGCCGGGTGGGTGCAGTCGCTCTCATCCCAGTCTTTCAGCTGTTCCATATACGCCTTGTGGCACTCTTCCGCACGCTTGGCATCCACATATTTGGCATAATCCGCAGCCAGATAGATCAGCTTCTCCGTAAAGGGCATGGGTGCAATGCCGCTGCTTCTCGCACCGGAATCCTCCGTAACCGGGAGAACCGTCAGCTCTTCCTCTTTTGTCAGCCGTCTGGCAGAAGAAAACTCGCCGTCCTCACGAATGGAGATCTCGATCTGCACCTTGGTGGACGAATGGTAGATCGGCACCATGGAAACCGGAAATTCCGTCTGGTCGTGAAAGTTCTCATACACCTGGTACAGTTCATTCGTCCAGCTCATCTGTTTCACCTCCCGTGAATTCTTCCAGTCCGCTAAAGTTGCCCTGTTCCTTTCCAAACTTCTTCACAGACATTTTCTTGATATGCCGCTTGATGGTACATTCTTCCGGCGGCAGGAACTGGATCACCCCATCCTGGATCACCGGTTTCCAAAAGCGAACCGTCATTTTTCCCTTGTCCTCCGGCAGCTCTGCCTCGTCTGCATACGTAATGCCGTGGTACATCAGACTGTACGGCATTTCGCCGCTGTTGTCATAGTATCCTTCTCCCTCGCCGAACACGCAGGGTTTCACATAGCCCTGGCATTCTCTTGTGCCGAGAAAAATATCCCGTCTGCCGCCACGGGCAACCATGCGCTTTGCAATGTTGTGATGCTTGTTCTCATTGCGGTCGCACGCCAGTTCCGGATGGTTTTCGTTCCACTCAAAGTGCGCACGCACCTGGTAACAGACATTGCGCAGATATGTGTAATACGCCAGGTCGTTTTCACCGTTCATCTTTAAGGGACGCATTCCTTTCCGCTCCGTTCGGATGGGATTCATAATGCGAACCGCATCCACCTTCCACAAAATGGTCGGCTTAAAGTAAATGCTGTGTACGATCCCTTTGATTGCCTCATAGGTCGGGATATCATAGGTACACTTCTCGCCGGACGGTCTCGTCAGCACATCGGAAAACAGTGCGTAGTCTCCGCACACTTCAAACTCAATGGTATTTCTATGAATCGTCTGACTCATACTGCAGCCTCCTTTCCGCAATTTGTTCCGGAAAAGCACACCAGGGTATTTTTTCCGGAATTACAATTCAATTATATCACGTCTTTACACAATCGTCAACAATTTTAGATGGATTTATAGTCGATTCGACAATATTCGACAAAAATTCCAATATTTTCTGTACATCATAAATCCAAAAACGGACGTTCCTGTCCCTCTGTCAGCAGTCCCAGCGCTGTCTTGTCATAGAAGTTCTCTTCCAGTGCCAGCGCTCCGCAATGCAGCGGACAGAGTGCGCCTGCCTCTGCCAGTTTCCGTTTGTCCCCGGCGTAAACTGAAACCGTATACTTTTGCACCGACCGCAGCAGTTTCTGCATCTGTCCGAATTCCAGGTCGCCGTTCAGATCCCGGATCATCTGCCCGGCATCTTCATCATACGGCACAATCACACTTTCTCCGGCATCCTCAATTACATGAAACGCTTTTCCGGCTGTGGCAAACGCCTGTAGGGAAAACTTGTCATATTTGGAGCGGTTTTCTTTTCCCAGTTCTGCCCGTTTGCTGTCGGTGGAAAGCAGTTTCAGCAGATCCTGGTCGTTTTCGGACTGCGGAAAGGACAGTTCCTTTTGATTCTCCTGGTAGAGTTTCTGGAAATACTGGGACAGGGTCTCCACGGACAGCAGATCAGTCTCCTTCTCTTTCTGCTGCATACAGAGAGAATCCCAGACAGCGCTGGTCACATTCTGCGCAGAGACGATTTCCTTCAGCCGGTCAATGTTTTCCTCTGTCAGTTTCATCAGATACACCGGACAGATCTTTCTCATTTCCCCGTGCCGGTTGCACCGTCCTGCCGCCTGCGCCGCATTGGATAATCCAGCCTTAGAACGCACCACGCAGCCAAAGGAAATGTCCACCCCTGCCTCAATCAGCTGGGTAGTCACACAGATGACGCTTTCCCCGTCCTGCAAATACTTCCGCATTTCCCGGATGGCGTTCTCCCGGTGTGCCGGACACATATTGGTGCTGAGGTGAATCAGATGGACATTCTCTTCTCCGTCCTCCACCCGTTCTTTGAGACGGCGGTACAGGTCAGCTGCGGTTTTCCGGGTATTGACAACCATGAGAACACTGCGATGCACCTTGAACTGTTCCCAGCAGAAATCCGCCGCCTGTGCATTGTCATAGCTGTCCGTGAGATATTCCAGTTTCGTCCGCTGAAATACAGAAAAGTCCTCATGATAGTCTCCGGTCATGCTCTCCTGTGCATCCAGCAAAATGGGATATTTCTGCTTTTCCAGCAGTGGTTGTGTCGCCGAACAAAGCACCACTGCACAGCCGCAGATACGGGACAGAAAGTTCATCGCCAGGTTGAACAGATAGGTACATTTCAGCGGAACGGACTGCACCTCGTCGATGAGCAGCACCGCACGGCAAAGCCGGTGCATCCGGCGCACCGAAGTGTTCTTGCCGTCAAACAGTGCCTGCAAAAACTGCACCTGCGTCGTGGCAAGAACCGGCACATCCCATTTTTCCGTGCGCAGCTCATACTTGCGCAGTTCCTCTTCCCCTTCCTCGCTGTCATCAAAGACCACGTTGGAGTGATGCTCCAGAAAATTCTCCGCCCCGGAAATTTCCCGGAAATCCTGGCTGTTCTGTTCGAGAATGGACATAAACGGCGCTGTGTACACGATTTTCTCGATGCCGTTTTCCGGACGCATTGCATAGCGAATGGCAAATCGCAGAGATGACAGGGTTTTTCCGCCGCCGGTGGGAACGATCAGACGGCAGATTCCCACCGGATGCGCCGCAAATTCTGCACAGCGCCGGGAAATATCCTGCCGCTGTCGGGAAATCGCATCCGTCCTGCCGGAAAATCCGTCCAGCTTTCGCTGCATCGCCAGCTCCATCCGTTCCCAGACCTGCGCCGCATCATAATGCTTTTCCGTCTGACAATCATTCATGAAGTCAGCGGTGTCCACACAGTCGGCATCCATCAGAATCGACTGCAAAAGGCGTTCCAACATCCCCAGATAAAACGTGAATTCTGTCCTGCGGTTCTGCTTTTCCGCTTTGTTTCCTGCATCAAACGCCTTGCGGTTTTCACTGCGCAGTTCCTTGATCCTGCGGTACACTGCCGCAAACTCTTCACTGGCATCCTCCAGCAGTGCTTTCAGTGATGCTTCCGAATATCCCATTTCCGCAAGCATCGCATCCAGATTCGGCTCGATCTCCTCATAGCGTTCCACCTTGGCGGTGCGGATTCGGAAGTAGTCGTCTCCGCTCTCCGTCAGCCAGTCGTGAAGTCCGTGGTGTGACAGAATCGTCCGTGCGATCAGACGGGAGGTGCGGTACGGCATCTCCTGCTCCGGAAAGTGCCGGTCTGAAAAGGCGCAGAGATACTTTGCCCCGGCATAGCAGTGGTCGATCTCACCACGATGAAAGCGGCTGTCTCCGTGGATGTACGCATAGAAATCCCGGTTCAGCTTTCCGGCATCGTGAAAGATTCCCTGTAGTCTTGCCAGCTTTCCCAGCCCCACGGATTCCCCGTATGATTCCGCCAGCGCCGCCACATTTCGGCAGTGTTCGGTGACGGACTGTTCCATGCCATCCGATTCCCGGATATGTGCAGTAAAATCCATTTCAGATTCCCTCCTCTGGTATCTGTTTTTTCGATTTCTTCGATTTCATAGTTTTATTATACCACGGCAGTTTTTCAAATACAATAAAACTGCTTGTCGAATTTTCGACAATTGAACGATTGCTTCGCAATGGTGAAACGATTTCACATTCTCCGGCAAACGCACCATATTTATGAAACGTTCCCTTACTTTTTTAAGGAAAAACGCTATTGACAGATGTTGTAAAATACCCTATAATGAACTTAGAGTTTGGTTCGTATTTTTTATGTGCGGATTTTCGAGCATGATTTTGTCGGTGACAAGGAAAAAATCCGCAGGCATACTATCGTATGGCAAGGATTTTTGACGCAGTCAGCGGCAAAATCTGCCGAAAAGACGTTCCAAAAAAGATACGAAACAGACTCTTAAGCAAACAAATATGATTCTGCACAGGTTCTGATGCAGGTCGGCGATAGAAAGGAACGCTTATGAAACAACAAGTTTACAACCCGTATCTTCCCCTGTATGAATGTATTCCGGACGGTGAGCCGCACGTATTCGGCGACCGTGTATACATCTATGGCTCACACGACAAAGAAGGCGGCGAGACCTTCTGTATGCTGGACTACACCACATATTCTGCACCGGTGACCGACCTTTCCGACTGGCGCTGTGAGGGTACGATCTATCGTGCCGACCAGGATCCGGCATACCCCACAGACCGCAAATTCATGTATGCCCCGGATGTGGTACAGGGCAACGACGGCAGATTCTACCTTTATTATTGTATGTCCGGCAGAGCCGGCTTCGGCGGCTACAACGGTCCGATCAGCGTGGCTGTCAGTGACTCTCCGGCTGGTCCGTTCCGCTATCTGGGTTTCGTCCGCTATCCGGACGGCAGCCCTATGCTGAAGTATGTCTGCTTTGACCCGGGCGTTATCAACGACAACGGCACCATCCGCATCTACTACGGCACATGGTCGGACGAACAGCTGGACAAGGATTTCCGGAACAAGGAAGATCTGATCCAGACCGTTATGCAGCGCTATCACAAGAGCCGCAACGAAGTTCTGGACACCGAGGGCAGTGTGATGGGACCCTGCACAGTTACCGTAGGCGACGACATGATGACTGTCACCAGCGAGCCGAGACACATTATCCCGGCAGATGTCACCGGCACCAGCTTTGCGGCGCATCCGTTCTTTGAGGCAAGCTCTATCCGCAAGATAGGCGAAAAGTATTACTTCATCTATTCCTCCTGGCAGAACCACGAGCTGTGCTATGCCACCAGCGACTATCCCGACCGTGACTTTGTCTTTGGCGGCACGATCGTTTCCAACGGCGATGTGGGATACCAGGGCAGAGCGGAAAAAGACCGCCTGAACATGACCGGAACGACCCACGGCAGCATCGAAAACATCAATGGTCAGTGGTACGTTTTCTATCACCGTCTGACTCACAAATCCGACTACAGCCGCCAGGCGTGTGCAGAACCCATCACCATTCTGCCGGACGGCAGCATCCCCCAGGTAGAGATAACCTCCTGCGGTCTCAACGGCAAGCCGCTGGAGGGAAAGGGAACTTATCCGGCAGTGATCGCCTGCAACATCACCAACGGTCATATGCCCCACGGTTCCAACAAGATCTACACCGATAGTTTCCCAAACGTGACAAACTGCGGCGAGGATCGCTTTGTGGGCGAGATCCAAGACGGCACCATGCTGGGCTACAAGTATTTCCAGTTTTCCGGCGCAAAGGAGATCGGCATTCAGTACCGTGGCACGTGCAGCGGTAAGTTCGTGGTATCGGATGACATCGGCTGCAAAAATATCGTAGCTGAAATTCCGGTAACGCCGGCGGAGACATGGAGCGAGGTCAGAACCGCCCTGCAAATCGCTGACGGCAAGCATCCGCTGTATCTGTTCTTCCAGGGCAGCGGCGAAGCGGCTGTCAAGGAACTGTATCTTGCATAACAGGAGGGAACACTGATGATCGAACAAAGCATTCAGGAACTGATCCAGTACGGCATTGCAAAAGAGCTGGTGACGGAAGAGGACAGCATTTTCCTGCGCAATCAGCTGATGGATCTGCTCCGGCTCTCTTCCTGGGAAACACCGGCGCTGCCGGAGGTCCTGCCCTCGATTGACGAGATTCTGGACAAACTGGTCTCCTATGCCGCAGAAAACGGCATTATTGCGGATTCCAACGCAGCACGGGATCTGTTTGACACTCGCATCATGGGACTGCTGACCGATATGCCGCACACCGTAAACCGTGCATTTTTCACCGCATACCACAAGAGTCCGGAGGAGGCGACCGACTGGTACTATCAGTACAGCAAGGACACCAACTATGTCCGTGCCGGACGGATCGCCAAGGATATGCGCTGGACGTATGACTGCGATTACGGCACACTGGATATCACCATCAACCGTTCCAAGCCGGAAAAAGATCCCAGAGACATTGCCGCCGCCAAGAACCAGCCCCAGACCAAGTATCCGGCGTGTCAGCTCTGCATCGAAAACACCGGCTTTGCCGGAACGCTGACGCACCCGGCACGGCAGAATCTCCGTCCCATTCCGATTCAGGTACACGGCGAACCCTGGGCATTTCAGTATTCCCCTTACGGCTACTACAACGAACACTGCATCGTGTTCAACCAAAAGCACATCCCCATGGTGATCGACGCCGCCGTTTTTGAAAAGCTGTTCGATATCCTGGATATGTTCCCCCATTATTTCATTGGCTCCAACGCTGACCTGCCCATTGTAGGCGGTTCGATTCTGAGCCACGAGCATTTCCAGGGCGGTCATTACACCTTCGCCATGGCAAAAGCGCCCATTGAGACACCGTTCCTGCTGCCGAACCAGCCGGAAGTCCAGGCAGGCATTGTAAAGTGGCCCATGTCTGTGATTCGCCTGCAAAGTGAAAATCGCTCTGCACTTGCTGCCGCCTGCGACCATGTGCTGACACTGTGGCGAAATTACACCGATGCCGAGGCGGATATCTTTGCAGAGACCGACGGCACACCGCACAACACCATTACACCCATCGCCCGGATGCGTGGCAGGCTGTATGAATGCGACCTGGTACTTCGCAACAACCGCACCACACCGGAACGTCCCCTGGGACTGTTCCACCCCAACGCATCCCTGCACCACATCAAAAAGGAAAACATCGGTCTGATCGAAGTTATGGGTCTGGCAGTTCTGCCGGCTCGCCTTGCGAACGAACTGCCGCTGTTGGAAAAGGCGTTGTACAGCGACACCGACCTTACTCAGACGCCGTCTCTCGCCAGCCACGCAGACTGGCTGGAAGAGGTCAAGTCTCGCCATCCGGAGGCAGACGCTGAAACTGCACCGGACATCATCCGCCGAGAGATCGGCGCAGTATTCGAACAGGTTCTGCTGGATGCCGGCGTATTCAAGCGAACAGAAACCGGAAAGGCACAGTTTATGCGCTTTGTCGATCTGGTTCATCAATCTTAAAGTGTAAAATAAAAGACAAAACGTCTCCGTATCGTTCCAAAACAGATACGGAGACGTTTTTTGTTTTGCAGTGCTGCCTTTATTCCTCTGTAAAGTCCCGGTCAAATGTAATGCTGACAGAACAGGTCTGATCCATCCGGTGCAGCTCTCCGGAAATCATCTCCAACAGTTCCTCATCTGTATAATCACACTCGAACGGCACCAGCAGATCAAAAATCAGCCGGTTGGAGTTCTCCCCCGACACCAGCCGGAAATCGTGCAGACTCAGTTTCTGATGCAGTCCTTCCACGACCTGCTGCGTCATACCCCGATAGTGGTTGACCGTTTCGTTATCCAGTTCAATGGGATCCATATGTATGGTCATCATGATTTTCAGTTTCTCTTCGATCTCACGCTCAATGGTATCCACCACCTCGTGTACCTCCACAAAATTGGAGTCGCTGCGCACCTCTACATGGCAGCTGCCGATGGTGCGTCCAGGGCCGTAATTGTGCAGGATCAGATCATGGATACCCTCGATCTTATCATGTGACAGCACCAGCGTTTTCAGCTGCTGCACCGTCTCGGCATCTGCCGGTCGCCCCAGCAGATCTCCCACCGTATCACGTATGATATCGAATGCCGTTTTCAAAATAAACAGCGAGACCGCCGTACCCATGATACCGTCCACCGGAAGCGTTGTCACCAGAGAGAGCAGCAGTGCCAGAATGGTTGCCGCCGTGGCTGCCACGTCGCTGCGGCTGTCCTTCGCCGTGGCGATCATCACCGAAGAGCGTATCTTTTTCCCCAGCCGGGTGTTGAACCATGCCATCCACAACTTCACCCCAATGGAAAGCACCAATGCGCCCAGGGTCAGCCAGCGAAACTGCACCGCATCCGGATGGATGATCTTTTCCACGGAATTCCGCAGCAGTTCAAAGCCCATCAGGGCGATCATGACGGCGATCACCAGCGAGGTCAGATATTCCATGCGCCCATGTCCGAACGGATGTCCCTTGTCCGCCGGCTTTGCCGCCAGCTTATACCCAAACATGGTAATCAGACAACTGGCACAGTCCGACAGGTTGTTGAACGCATCCGATACAATGGCGATGGAGTGGGAAAGCGAACCCATCACATATTTCAGCAGGAACAACACCACATTGCAGCAGATCCCCACCACGCTGCTGAATGTCCCATAAGCTTTCCGCACCGCCGGGTCCTCGACACTTTCATAATTCGGCACAAACCGCCGCAAAAAACGTTCCAACACGACCGCTCCCCCATTTCCACGGAATCAGATTTCTTTCTGCAAACATTCTGCCTATTATAGCACATTCGAATGCAAATGTCAAATCGGCTAACCGCCCTGCATAACTGTCATCTTTTTTCGATTTTTCTGCGTTGACACATCGTTTTTGCGCTGGAATATTTTGCGAATTTTGTCGAATCCTGTCGAATCGAGCCTTCTGCAATGGAAAAAACATGAATTTCTATTGCAATTTTCAATACGTCATGGTATAATAATAGTAAACTTCATGTAGTTCAAACATTTCTTGTAGAAAATAATTTTATGAAATATCTATCAATTTAGTAGGGATATTTTCCAACTCATATGAAGTTCCAGCGGCAACCCAGCTTTGCCGAAACGGGTTTGTTTCAGAGCCGGATGTCCTTCCGGCAGAGAGCAGACGCCAAAAAAGAAACGGAGGTTCAACGTCACATGATTCCCCTAAAGACGGCGATTGCAGATGATGACCGGTATATTTGCCAGCAGATCCAGGAATGCCTGATGCAGTACAGCACCCAAAAGGACATCGACATAGATGACCCGGACATTTATACGGACTGCGCCACGCTTTACAATACCGACTTCACCCAAAAACGCTATGACCTTGTTTTTATGGATATCGACTTTTCCGGCGGAACAGAACCGGTAAAGCATTTCAGCTTATTTGACACAACACGGGAGCGATGCGATAACGGCATCGCACTGGGCGCACATCTGCGCAATCGGCTGGGACATAATTATTTTGACATTATCTACGTGACCTCTTTTGAAAATTATGCCATCCACACCATTCCGAACCGACCGGCAGCATTGGTGCAAAAGCCGGTGACTTATGAGAAGATCTCAAACGCACTGGACGATGCACTATATTATCGGGACATCTCATGGCGTGTATTCGAATTTACCTGCAACAACTCGCCGGTACACGTCCAGGTCTCAAAGATCCGGTATCTGAACAGCTGCGGCAGAAAGATCTATCTGCAAACCAATGAGACCACCATCAGCTTTTACGGAAAGCTCAGCGAGGTACAAAAAAAGCCATGTTTTGCGCACTTTGTCCCTATTCACAAATCCTACGTCGTCAACCCGGACTATATCGACCACATTTCCGCAAACACGGTATACTTGCAGGGAAAGGCAGGCGAACAGCTCCCCATCAGCCGGACTTATCAGCCGCTGGTTGAAAAGTGGCTGATGCAGCACTAAGCCTATGGCACATTACATCACCATTATTGCGAACATATTTCATATCTATGCTGTCTATCAGTTTTCACAGCTGCTCTTTCAGAAAAAGCCCAACCGAAAGCTGCTGGAGTTTATCCTGTATTTTCTCTATTTCCAGATCAACAGCTTTTGCTTTGTCTATTTCCACAGCATCATATGGAATGTTCTGAGCAATCTGATTCCGTTTTTCTGCATCACCTTGTTTTATCCCACTACCTGGTCACACCGCATCCTCAGCGTTTTTTCCATCTATATCGTCAGCATGGCGATCGACATTCTCTGCGCCACAGTCTCCATCTGGTTTGACTATACCCTGTTCTTTACCAGCGGATTTGCGGCAGCGCTTCTGCTGCTGATCGTGGCACGCATTGCCGCACATTTCAAGCTGTACCGGAAAGAAGTTGTCCCCAGGCTGGGTATATTTTACGTTATCAACATTCTCTTTATTCCCCTGGGCAGTATCTTTCTGGCGCACTACATTGCCCGGACGCTCTCCTGGCGCTCGCTCATCGCAGCCATCATCCTGCTGCTTTTGAATATCAGCGTTTTCTCTCTGTACGACCATCTGATCGGTCTGATGAAAAAACAGCACACCGTTCATCTGATCGAACAGCAGAACAAAACATACCAGGAACAGATCAAAGCGGTACAGCAGTCTCAGATGCGGCTGCGGTTTCTGCGGCACGACATCAAGAACCACCTGTTTCAGATGCAGCACTATCTGGACACCAACGACATCGACGGACTGCGCAGCTACATCAACGATATGGAATATCACTTAGACCTGGCACGCAGTACCACGTACACACAGCACGAGCAGATCAACAGCATTCTGAACTACAAACTCATGCCGCTGCAGCTGGATGATACCAACCTGGACATTGACATTCGTCTCCCGGAAGAACTGCCCTATGCGCCGTTTGATTTGACTGTGCTGCTGGGAAATCTGCTGGACAACGCCGCAGAGGCGACTGAAAAGGTCTTTCCGAAGGAACAGCGGCATATCATTCTGAAAATGCGGGTAAAGTTCGGAGCATTGCAGCTGAACATACGCAACCGCTATGACAACATCCTGCCGGATGAAAGCGGTACCAGAAAGCCTGACAAAAAGCGGCACGGTCTGGGCATGAAAAGTGTCCAGGACATTGTAGACCGCTATCATGGAAAAATCTGGACTGTGACGGAAAAGGACTGGTACGAGGTCAACGTGATCCTGTACCAGCCGGAACACAGCATTTCCTCAGAATCATAAAAACGACAAAAACGGTTTCCCTTTTCCAAAGAGAAACCGTTTTTTTACTGCACAATGCGCAGCTTTTCGTCAAAGGCATCGTTCCGCAGCAGCATCTGGTATTTTTTCGGTGTCAGCCCGGTATATGTCTTGAAATCGTGTACAAAATGGGACTGGTCAAAATACCCCAGGTCGGCGGCGATCTCGGTCAGAGAGCGCCCCGTGTGCTGGTTCTGGTTCAGCGCAGACACTGCCGTTTGAAACCGGACGATCTTCGCCAGCTGTTTGGGGCTGAGTCCGGTCTCATTCCGAAAACACTTGTCAATGTATCTGGGCGTATAACCGGTATCCTCCGCCAGCTGTTCCACGGAAATCCCGCCGCCGGAGCGGATCATCAAATTGGAAGAGTGGAGCACCAGCAGATTTTGATGTTCCTGGGGACAGACTCGGCGATAGATGTTCATGTAGGAACGCATAAACACACGGATCTGTTGCCGGAAATCTGATGCGCCCCAAATACCCTCCAGCATCCGCCTGTCCTGGATCAGATCATCCAGCGGAATGCGGTGGTTGACCAGATGCGCCATAATATCCGCACTGCCCAGAACCGGATTATACCCCGGCAGGAAACGCACGCCGAAATAGGTGGTGTTGCACTCGGAAAGCACCACCTGGGGCGAAAGAACTGTGCCGCAGATTTCCGCATAAGGATGGTTCGGGTCACAGCAGAACACCATGTCCACGCATCCATCCGGAATCGCATATCGGGGTTCTGTACCGGTAAAGCAGTGGTAAAAGTGAACAATGCCAAACCGGTTCAAAATAAGCTTTTCATAAGAACGGGAAGAGGTCACGAAAAACGGCTGTTTCGGTGTCATGTAGATCTGTTTTTCCATGCAGTACTTCCCTCCTTCCGGTGATTTCTCTCATATTATAGTACAGATGCCGGCATTTTTCAAGTGCAGCTGATGAAAAAAAGGCAGTCTTACAGAAAAACCTTTTTTCCGTAAGACTGCCTTTTCGACAGAATATTCACAGGGAGTGTGTGCTTTTTTATGGAAAGTTGTCCTAAGGCAACAGGCGCTTATTCCGGACGAGTACCGGTGTTGACATCCGCCGGCATACTCTCGATCTCCGGAACTGCATCCAGGTGCAGTTTCTTCGCCACCTCCGGATTATGATTGATCTGGTACAGGTCGGATTCCATCGCCATGACTTCCTTGATCTGATACGCCTTGAACATGGGGCGTTTCATGACACACTTGATCCAAATCACAGCATAGACCGACAGGATCGCTACCGTTATCACAAAGATCAGATAGATCCGTTTCTTGACCTCCCAGCTGGAGTCAATATTGTAGATCATAAAGGCGTTGCCCAGAATGCCGATCATGGGGATCACCGGACCAAAGGGCAGCTTAAAGGTACGGGGTGCCTTCGGCAGACGTTTCCGCAGGATCAGCACATCGCAGTGCAGGATGATATACGAGAAGATCCAGAAGGTACATCCGGTCAGAATCAGGAACGTCAGCTGGTCGCTGGTGGAAAGTCCGGTAACGTTAATCAGAATCATAGCTGCCGCTACCAACAGCAGTCCCACATAGGGTGTGCCACGCTGATTCTTCCGCATGAACACAGAGGGCAGCAGTTTCAGCTTTGCCATACCGGAACAGATCTGCGCAATGGAGAACATAGCAGTGTTCAGGGTGCTGACAACTGCCAGCAGAGAAATGACTGTCATCCAGATGGTGCCGACCTTGCCGTACAGCAGAGTGCCGTACAGGATGTGAGGTACGGTGCTGACGCTCAGCTCCTCCCACGGTGTATAGTGGCTGAAACCAATTACCACAAAGACCTGCATGACCAGAATTGCAAGCAGACTGATGACCATGCCCAGCGGCACTTTTTTCCGGGGATTCTTGACCTGGGTGGAAATGGGAACAATGAACTCTACGCCGATGAACAGGAAGAACGCCAGTCCCAGCAGAGAGAACACATCGCCGGGTTTTGAGGAAAGCACCTCCGGCTGTTCCACCACTTGTCCTGTGCCGAGCTTGAGCGCACCCATGATGCCCAGGAACAGCAGCGAACCAATCAGTCCGTATGCCACAATATTCTGCACCTTTGCGAACATATCCACGCCGAACAGGTTCAGCCCCAGCAGAATCAGAATCAGCACAATGGAATACACCGCTCCCGGAATGGGAACGCCGGTAAAGACGCTGTTCAGTGTGTTGCCGAACATTGCCGCCTCAGAACTGCCCATGATGGTCTGACAGGTCAGATAGCCGCCGACGGTAATGACAATGGAAACAAACGGTCCAAAGCACGCCAGCGTATACTGCGCCATACCGCCGGTCAGATTCGGCATCAGTGCGTTCAGCTCACAGATGGAAAACGCCGTCAGAATGTTGAATGCACAGGCAATCGCCATGGTGATGATAAACGGCAGTCCGATGGCAGATGCGCCCTGCCCGATGGAGAGCAGACAGCTGGTGGCAATAATCAACCCTACGCCAGTTGCCACAATACTGGGTAAGCCTAGTTTTTTCTCCTGCATAATCTCTCAACTCTTTTCTGGGACAAATCCTTATTTTTCACCGTACAGCAGTGCGTCAATGCCCTCTTCGCCGGTGCGGACACGGATGACATTGGTCACATCCGAGACGAAGATCTTGCCGTCACCGATATGCCCGGTGTACAGTTCTTTCTTGACGAATTCCAGCAGCCCGTCCAGTTCTTCTGTGGGCAGAACGATCATGACGACCTCTTTGGGCAGCAGACTGATCTCCTTGTTCTTCTCCTCCACCTCAAATTCCTGGGTACCGTGCTGTACGCCGCATCCCAGCACCTGGTATACCGTCATACCGGTGATATGGAACTTTCCCAGCGCCTTTTTCAGCGGTTCGATTTTGGAAATGCCGGTGATGATCTCAACTCTGGATAATTTCATAACGAATTCCTCCAACAACTTCAAAAAATTTTCCCAAAAAAGAAAAGATGCCGAATTTCCAGGAAATTCGACATCTTTGTCTTTCTACACTCTTATTATAACAGATGCTCTCTCTGAAAAATTGTAAAAAACAGAACCTCTTACTGAAAACGGTCATACCGCAGTGCGGACAGATCCACTGCTGTTTCCTGCTCCATTGCCAGCTGCGCCAGAACTAGGCCGACAGCCGGCGAGATGCCGAAACCGTGTCCCGTAAAGCCGCACGCCAGAATCAGCCCCGGCACTTCGTCCACGGTGCTGATAACCGGCACATGGTCTGCGCAGGCATCCATCCAGCCTGCCCAGCTGCGGACGACCTTGATGTTTGCCAGATCCGGGAAATAGTGCATGATGCCACGGCAGGCAGCCGATGCTGCGATGCTGGAGGACAGGGGCTTGCCCGGTTTTGCATACGGTTCCAGACCGGAGTTCAGGCCAAAGACGAACGAGCCATGCTCTGTCTGGTGACCGTAGAAATCAGCTGCGGCAGTACCCAGCATCTGCCAGAACATCGGAGCGACTGCCTCGGTGACCAGCGTTTCCAGCAGCACCGGCTGCATGGGAACATCAATGCCCACAGTCGATGCAATGAAACGGCTCTCATAGCCTGCCGCCAGGATGATCTTGTCACCCTCATACACATTGCCGGATTCGGTCACCACCTGTCGTGCAGCGCCCTTGATCTTCCGCAGCTCCACAACTTTCTCACCGGAGATGAAGTGCGCACCCAGACGGCGTGCCATCTTATAGTAGCCCATGGTTGCCATCAGCGGATTGGCATGACCGTCCGTGGGACACCAGCTTGCACAGGTCACAGCGTCGGACAGATACGGGTTGATGCGTCTCGCCTCATCGCCGGAGATCATGCGCACATCCACGCCGCAGGCTGCGGCACGGTCTGCCAGACCTTCCAGGATCTTCTGATGCTGCGGCGTACTGCCCAGACGAAGGTTGCCTTCCTGGTAGTACTCCACGTTGGTGTCCAGCATATCGGACAGCTGCGGCCAGATGTGCTGGATGGAGTACATCACCAGCGGCAGTTCTCTGGGGTCACGGCCGGACTGGCGAACGCCGCCGCCGTTTCTGGTAGAGCCGCCGTTTCCGATATTTTCGCTGCCCTCCAGCACCAGGACGGAGACACCATTTTTTGCAAGGTTATATGCCGCAGCGCATCCGATGATGCCGCCGCCAACGATAATGACTTCTGCATTCATTTTGTCTCCTCCTTATCTCTTGCCAGCACTTTCATTTCGATGGGACGCATGGGCGCTCTGCCGGTAGCAGGTCCGAGTTCGTTTGGACGCACACACAGTTCCCGTGCGACGATGCCTTTTACCAGTTTTGTACAGGTCTGCCCCTGGCAGAGTCCCATACCCGTCCGCAGATAGCGGCGTATCTCGGTGAGGGTAAACATACCGTCATGCACAGCACGCCGGATCTCCCCTTTCGTGATCTCCTCACAGCGGCAGACGATCATATCGTCATCCGGCTGAGGAACAAACGGTTTCAGTTCACGGTTTCTGTCGTTCATGCTGTCTCCTCCTCCCGAAAAAATCTTGCTTTCATGGCATATTCTTTCGGCACTTTCATGGTAAGCAGATTGGTATGGTCGAACGCCTTTGCGCTCCGCACATTGACTACCTCTGCGTCACAGACCTTATCGCCCTTTCGGTTCAATGCCACGCCCTTGTCACCTTTTTTCGGCAGGGGCAGGAACTCATATGGCAATGTCACTTCTGCGGTGCCGTCTCCGCAGTCCTCGTTGACCAGGAAAATTGCCTGACCGGAACAGGATGCCACGCACATTCCGCAGCCAGTGCATTTTTTCTCCGGGTCGATTGCCGGCAGCGCTGTGATGTTGCTGCCAATGCGGATGCAGTGCTTGGGGCAGGCATCCTGACATGGATTGCACGGAATGTTCTGGGTGCATTCAATGACCGGATGCACGCCGCTGCTGTGGGTCACACCGGGGAAACGCTCGATCTCTTCCTCTGCCACAAAGCCATGTTTCAACAGGTTTTGCGAGATTTCCACACCCTCTTCGGTCTCGGTGATCTGCTTGCCACGCATTCCCGGTGCAAACATTCCCTGCCGCAGACCAGCCAGCGCAGCCTCCTGCTTGGCAGCCTCTTCTTTGCAGGTCTCCTCTGAGATGAATCCCAGTCTTGCCGCTGCGGCAATGCCGGCGATCCTTCCCTCGATCATGGCGCTGGATGCCTCCTCAATGCCGGAAACATCGCCGGCGGCATAGATGCCGGGAACAGAGGTCTCACCGTATTCATCCACTGTGGGAACAAATCCTGCCTTTGCCGGATTGTCCTCCATGGCACATCCTGCCATATCGCAAAGCTTGGACATGGGAGACAGTCCTACCGCCAGGCAGATGGTATCCACATCAAAGTGCTTTTCCGTCCCCGGAATGATCTGCCAGTTCTTGTCCACTTCTCCGATGGTCACGCCTGTTACGCAATCCTCACCGTCAGCGGAAATGATGGTGTGCGACAGATAAAACGGCACGCCGCATCTTGCGACCTTTGCGGCATGGACGCCGTAGCCGCCGACACGGGGCGCTGCATCTGCCACGGCAACCACTTCGCAGCCTGCCTGCATCAACTGAAAGCTGACCACCAGACCCACGTTGCCGGACCCCAGCATCAGCACACGCTTGCCCGGCAGTGTGCCGTGGAGGTTCATCATGGTCTGCGCTGCGCCTGCGCCGATGACGCCCGGCAGTGTCCAGCCCGGGAATGTGACCATGTTTTCGCTTGCGCCGGTGGCGATCAGAATGGTATCACCCTTGACGTGGATCACATGATCCTCCACCTTTACAGTAACTTCCTTTTCCGGGAAAATGCCGATCACGATAGCATTCAGAACAACTTCAACACCAAGAGACGCTGCCTCTGCCAGAAGTTCTTCGCCGATATGGAATCCACGGATCTTCGCCTTGTGTTCCTTAGAGCCAAAGAACTTGTGGATCTGTTTGAACAGTTGTCCGCCGGGCTTTGCGTTTTCATCGTATACTACAACGTGCATACCTTTTTTTGCCGCCTCAATGGCTGCGGACAAACCTGCCGGTCCTGCGCCGACCACGATCATATCATAACGTTTCATCATTTTGCTGCACCTCCCGGCTGTTCTGCTGTCACACCGTACTGTGTCCGGATCTCCATGCCCTCTTCCAGCGGCGTGATGCACGTCCGCACATTCGGCTGTCCGTTGACGACCATAACACAGTCGGTACAGCGCCCGATGGCGCAGAAGATTCCTCTCGGCTTATGTTCTTTTCTGGTATAGCGGTGAACCATTACGCCGGCATTTTTCAGTGCCATGGCAATGGGTTCTCCGGCATAGCCTTCCAGTGTTTTTCCATCAAAAGTAAAGGAAACCAGCTGTCCCTTTTCATATGTTCCCAGAATCGGATGTTCCTGTATTCTCATGTCTGCTCCTCCTGTCTTATTTATACCATCTGCGGGACATCCCAAAGCTTCAGCTTTGTGCCGATGCCCTTTTTCAGTGCATTGCGGTAAACCATCGTACCCCAAGCCACATCTTCTACCGGCATACCGCCGATGGAGTACACGATGATCTCGTCATCCTTCCGGTGCAGCGGAATGTTGCCCATCAGGATATCGCCCAGGTCATCCACCTGCTCCGGTTTCATCCTGCCCTCTGCAATCAGATCCATCACGTGAACTGCCGGAATCGGAACTGTGTTGTAGGCGTTGGGCTTCATTTCCTCTTCCCACGCCTCATACAGCTTGATGTTGTCTGTCACGGTTCTTGCACGATGGATGATAAAGTCATCATCAAACCGAAGCGCTGCGGTAGAACTGATGAGTGCGCCGGGCTTGATCCACTCCTCCTTGATGTACGGATACTGGCTGGGGTCTCCGGTGGGCGTTGAAGTACTTGCCGAAACAATATCCGCATCCCGTACTGCCTCTTCCATGGTATCCACAGCATACACATTCACCTGGGGATATTCTTTCTTCACATGGGCAATGAACTTTTCCAGGGATGCCTTTCCTCTGCCCTTGACCTTAATGGTCTCGATGCCGGGACGGACTGCCATGATCGCTGCAAGCGCCGTCTTGCTCATGACACCCGGTCCGATAATGGCAGCCACCTTGGAATCCGGTTTCGACAGGTGCTTGTATCCCACGCCCGGAACTGCGCCGGTACGGTAAGCGGAAAGGATATTGGCGGACATATATGCCACCGGTGCGCCGGTGTCTTTGTCATTCAGCGTCAGCATCAGAATGGAACGGGGCAGACCCTTTTCCTTGTTGGCACAGTTGGAACCGTACCACTTCATGCCTGCCATATCGAACACACCGCCCAGATACGCCGGCATCGCCATAAAGCGTCTGTCCGGTCCGTCTACCGGCATTTCCGGGAAAGGAGAGGACGGCGGAAACATGACCATACATCCGTGGGAATTGCCGTTTGCGCCGCCCATGCGATAGTCGCCCACCTTCATCAGCTTGAACATTTCTTCCATCGCATCAATACAGCCTGCCATATCCTTGACACCGGCTGCAACCATATCCTCTTCGTTCAGATACAAAAAATCAACTTCTGGATAGCTCATCTGAAATACCTCCTCCGGAACGCCGGCACACGCCTGTGTGTACCGGAACGATTCCATGCAAACAAAATAAAAAAGGAGTTCAGATGTCTGATTCATCTGAACTCCTTTGTTCGAGTATTATCTTACCACAACAGGGCAAGAAAAAATTGTAAAAACCGGAACTAACTCTCAATTTTCTGGGTAAAGCCGACGCATTCACAGAAATTTGCACCTTCCGGCTCTTCTGGATCATGTGATGCCTCTGTGAACGTCACCGTATACATGGCGTAGATCTTATTGCCGATCTGCTGATACCGTGGTTCTACTGTATAGTCCACAATATCCCAGGTCTGCTTTGCCTCTTCGATATACGCATCCAGCTTTTGCTGGAAATAGTCATAGTCGATAGGCGCAGACAGCGTGTTATAGCTGACACTGAGCTGACGCACTTCTCCTTTGCTGTCCACATCCACAATGGCAGAGAACGGCGCCTCGTTTTCCGGTGTAACAGCATCGTTGGTCACCAGATATTCGCTGCCGAAAGAGGAGACTTCCAGTTGGGTATCTTCCGCCAGCAGGCTTTCTGCCACATCGAGACTGCGCTGTTGGCGCTGCGCCATCGTGTATGCTGCCGTCATCGAACCGCTTTCTGCTTTTTCAGCTGTATCAGCATCGCCTTTCTCATACTTGCAAAGCCGTCCGTCAGCATCAAAACAGAACGTCTCACCGTCCGCCGAAAGATAGCGGTCATAGGTCAGAACAGGGTCATTGTCTGCCGGATCTTCAAAGGAATATCCAATGGCGATATTCTGCGTTTCTGTGCCGTCATAAGTCAGATCAGAAATATCAAAATAAGGATTTGCCGTCAGATTCGTCTGAATGGTTTCCGGGACATCTGCACTGTTTTCCGCAGTTTCTTTCGCTTGTCCGCAGCTGCACAGCAGCAGCGTTCCTGTCAAAAGCAATATGCCGACTTTCTTCATGGCATCTCCTTTCCAGTCAAACGATCAGACCATCAGCATCCGGAACATCTCAATGACCTGTTCCAGAGTTGCCTCTCTGGGATTACCCGGATAGCAGGCATCTGCCAGAGCATCCTTTGCCAGCTGTTCCAGGTCCTCTTCCTTAATGCGTTCGTTTTTCTCCGGAATTCCCACATCCTTGGAGAGCTTGCGGACTGCGGCAATGGCTGCGTCACGATATTCCTCCTGGGACATGGTCTCGGTTTCCTCTACGCCCATTGCCTTGGCGATGGCACGATAGCGTTCGCCGGTATAATCCCGGTTGAACTCCATGGAAATGGGCAGCAGCATTGCGCAGGCTACGCCGTGCGGTGTATCATAGTGTGCGCTCAGCGTATGCGCCATAGAGTGGTCGATGCCCAGACCTACGTTGGAGAATCCCATGCCGGCGATGTACTGCGCCAGTGCCATGCCCTCTCTGCCGCTGGGCTTGTTTTCCACTGCATCCCGGAGATTCTCTGAGATCAGACGGATCGCCTCGATATGGAACATATCCGGAATTTCCCAGGCTGCCTTTGTGGTATAGCCCTCGATGGCGTGAGTCAGCGCATCCATACCAGTTGCGGCGGTCAGTCCCTTTGGCATGGAGGACATCATATCCGGGTCAACAATGGCAACTGCCGGAATATCGTTGGTATCCACGCAGACGAACTTCCGCTGTTTTTCCACATCGGTAATGACATAGTTGATGGTAACTTCTGCGGCAGTGCCGGCTGTTGTGGGGACTGCAATGGTGGGAACAGCGTGGTTCTTTGTCGGCGCAACGCCCTCCAGAGAACGCACATCCGCAAATTCCGGATTGGTAATGATAATGCCGATCGCCTTTGCGGTATCCATAGAAGAGCCGCCGCCGATGGCAACAATGGCATCCGCTCCGCACGCCTGAAAAGCCGCTACACCCTCCTGCACATTCTGGATGGTGGGATTGGGCTTGATCTTCGAGTAAACCGTGTATGCAATGCCGGCGTTGTCCAGAATATCTGTCACCTTTGCCGTCACACCGAATTTCAGCAGATCCGGGTCTGTTGCAACAAACAAGTGCTGATAGCCGTTAGTTTTTACTTCGTTGACGATTTCCTGAATCGCACCTTTTCCATGATAAGAAATGTTGTTCAATACAATACGATTTGCCATAATTCATGCACCTCACGATAAAAGTTTCATTGGTACTGCCATTTCTGGTGTACAAACATATTATACATTATATTTCAAGAAATGTCAATACATAATGTGCAATATCTACAATCACTTTTTCCAATCATGCACGGGGCAATTTCAGATACAGCAGCGGATAGGGGTTTCCCTCTTCGTCGTGGTCAGTTCTTCGGTAGGTAACAAAGCCCAGGTGCTGATAGAACCCCACTGCCTGGGGATTCTGTTCGTTGACGGTCACTTCCCCGACGCCGTAATTCCGGATGCCGTATTCCAGCAGCTGTCTGCCCAGCCCCTTTCCCCTTTCCTCCGGCAAAAGAAACAGCATTTCCAGACGGTCTCCCGTGATGCCCATAAAGGCAACCGGCTCGCCCGATGCCGTTTCCGCAGTCAGCAGGTGCTGCACGCTGTGAAATGCCGTGGGAACATAGGTCTTGATGTGTTCGATCTCTTCCTCGGAGAGAAATGTATGCGTTGCCCGGACAGACTTCTCCCAGACTGCCAAAAGCGCCGTCATAAGCGGTGCGGTTCTGTCCTGTACTTCACGAATTTTCATAGCGGATTCCTTTCCCAAAAACAAAAGCCACCTCGCCGGGGAGATGACCTTTGCAATACTGTACTTTATTTTTTCGCATTTTTCGCATCCTGCCGGAGCAGTTCCATCCGGAGTGCCAGACAGGTTACTGCCAGGATGCCGATTCCGCCGCCGATGACCCATCCGACAACGATGTTCCGGACACGGTAAACCTCTGCATACGGTACTGTCGCCATAATGATGTAGTCGCCGCTGGACTGATAGTGTACCATATTGGTCTTGCCGTCTGCATCTTTCACGTCAAACTTGCCCTTGTTGCGTTTCATGCTGCTCTTGTCAAAATCGGCTGTCTGTCCGATCAGATCCGTATCGGTGCAGCTGATATACTTCATGGTGTCCGCCTCCAGAATGGCGGTAGTGCCGGAAGAGTACAGCGGCATACTGGACGCAATGTTTGCCAGGTCTGCATCCTGCAAAAGCGAGACCACGGAATCCGCTGAAAATGTGATCTGCACCATGCCGTGTCCGCCGTCCAGCGACGATGCCGCCACGATGGTAGGCGTATCGGAATCCAGCAGGAACAGCGCATCGGTGTATACATCTTCTTCCAGATGTGACCGAAACTCCTCACGGATGGAAGTGCCTGCGCCGGACGGGTCGGTACTTGCCACCACATTGCCGTCTGCATCTGCAACGCTTATCATATCGGCATTGACTGTGACACGCAGTTCTTCCAGCGTCCGGTCATCGGTGATGAACGAACTGTCCTGCGCCAGCAGCATGGCAATGGTTCTGGTTTTGGCGGAGTAATCCTCTTTGAATTCGTCTGTCAGCAGCTGGGTTGCGTTGTGGTTTTTCTCCAGATACGTCTCGATCGAGCCAATGTTGACATCGATCTGTGCGATCACATTATTCTGGCTGACAACGCCCACGGTATAGCCGGCTGCAATTGCCAGAACCGCAATGCAGACTGCCATGCTCAGCATGACCCAGCGATATAATTTCACAAATCGTTTTACCACTTTTGTAAAAACACACCTACCCTTTTCTGAAAGGCAGCACTGCGCAAAACCTGCGGATGCTGCCGAAAATATACTTTTGTTATTATAGCATATTCCGGCGCAGTTGTCCAGCATTTCCACTGAATTTTCACAAAAAAACAGGACAGGAGTTTTTGCTCCCGTCCTGTGATCTGTTTCAGATTCGTATACGATTCCGCAGTTACCGCAGCTGATGCTGCTTTTCTGCGAAGTATTGTTTGGTATCCATTGCCACAACGCCAGACAATGCAATCAATGCAATGACGTTCGGGAATGCCATCAGACCGTTAAAGACATCGGCAGTATCCCATACCGCCTCAACCGTCAGATACGGTCCAATGAAAACTGCCACGATGTACAGCCAGCGGAATGCCAGTGTCAGCGTATGGCTTGCCTTGCCACGCAGGTAGGTCAGACAGCGCTCAGAATAATAGCTCCAGCCCAGGATGGTGGTAAATGCAAAGAAGATCAGGCAGAGCATCAGAATGCAGGAAGAAACCTGTGCCGGGAACGGCAGACCGTGCTGGAACGCTGCGTCTGTGATCTGTACGCCCTGGAGATCCGGGTTCTGCCATGCGCCAGAAATGACGATGGAAAGACCGGTCATGGTGCAGATCACAATGGTATCAATAAAAGTACCGGTCATGGTTACCAGACCCTGGCGAACCGGTTCTTTGGTACGGGCTGCGGCAGCTGCGATCGGGGCAGAACCCAGACCAGCCTCATTGGAGAAGATACCTCTTGCAACACCCTTCTGCATTGCCACGATCATAGCACCCAGTGCGCCTCCGGCAACCGCATCCATACCGAATGCGCTCTTTACAATTTCCACAACAGCGTGGGGAATGACAGTCACATTGCAAATCATCATAATCAGACAGCAGAGCACATATGCCACTGCCATAAACGGTACAACTACCTGGGAGATCTGAGAGATACGCTTCAGACCGCCGATGACAACCAGTGCAACACAGACTGTGATAATCAAACCCATGATGACTGTCGTCCAGGTATAGTCTGTGTCAAACAGTGTGAATGCGATATGCTCGCTCTTGGCATCAAAGAAGTTGTTTGCCGCAGAGGTAATGCCGTTGATCTGGGTAATCGTACCGATGCCCAGCAGTCCGGCAAGCACGCCAAACAGGGCGAACAGCTTTGCCAGCCACTTCCAGCGAGAACCCATACCATTTTCAATATAGTAGAACGGACCGCCCAGATAATGTCCCTCTTTGTCAACAGTACGATACTTGATGGCGAGGAAACCCTCGGCATACTTGGTCGCCATACCGAACAGGGCAGCAATTTCCATCCAGAACAGTGCGCCCGGACCGCCGGCAGCGATCGCAGTTGCAACACCGACAATGTTGCCGGTACCGATGGTGGCAGACAATGCGGTACAAAGTGCGCCGAAGCTGGTGACCTCGCCTTCGCCCTCTTCTTCATTCTTTACCATGAACTTCAAGGCGAGACCAATGCGGCGCACCTGTAATCCACGGACACGAATGGTAAGCCAGATGCCGCACAGCAGGATCAGCAGGATCAGCGGAATGCCCCACACCCATGCGTCAATTTGTTTGATGACGTTTGTCAACGTTTCCATTTGTGTTCACTTCCTTTATTATTTTTCCGCAGATATGTGTGCAGAACGCCGGATGATAAAGGCGGCGAAATGCACCTTCTTTCTGCATATTCCGACACTGTCAGAAAAAAACATTTTTATTATACCATACTTCCGTATAGATTGCAAGAAAAATTGTGCAAAATTCCAAAAAAACTTTTTATTGCAATAGCATAGTACAAAAAAGCGTCCGGTACGACAGGACAGAAAAATCCTGCAACGCCGAACGCCATTGTTCGTGGTTGTTATTTTTTCCAAAGCGGAATTATCGGTTATCCACCTTTTCCGGAAACAGGTCATGATGGGTCAGTCTGTCCCATGCCACCTGTTCCCACTTGGTTCCCGGTCTGCCGTAGTTGCAGTACGGGTCAATGGAAATGCCGCCACGGGGCAGGAACTTGCCCCAGACCTCGATATATGCCGGCTCCATCAGCTGAATCAGATCGTTCATGATGATGTTGACACAGTCCTCGTGGAAATCACCGTGATTCCGGAAACTGAACAGATACAGTTTCAGCGACTTGCTCTCCACCATGATCTCCCGTGGAACATAGGAGATATACAGCGTCGCAAAATCCGGCTGCCCGGTGATGGGGCAGAGACTGGTGAACTCCGGACAATTGAACTTGACGAAATAATCCCGTCCCGGATGCTTATTCGGGAATGTCTCCAGCACCTCCGGGGCATAATCGCTGGAATACTTGGTGTTCTGATTGCCCAGCAGTGTGATATCGCCGGTTTCTTCTTTACTTCTTCCTGCCATTTCATTCACCTCCCAGTGCCGGATCCTGGATACCGTTTGCTGCGAAAGCCGCCGCACGGTCACGGCAGGTGCCGCAGACGCCGCAGGGCTTGTCTCCGCCTTCGTAGCAGCTCCAGGTCAGTTCATACGGTACGCCCAGTTCCAGACCCTTTTTCACAACGTCTGCCTTTGTCCAGGTGACAAAAGGCGCCTCAATGTGCAGCTGGTTGCCGCTGCCCAGATAGATTGCCTGGCTGATGGCATCGTTGAATGCAGTGCTGCAGTCCGGGTATGCGTTTCCGGCGGCGTCATCGCTATGCGCACCGTAATAAATCACTTCGCAGCCGTTGGACAAGGCAATGCTTGCCGCACTGGACAGAAACAGACCATTCCGGAACGGCACATAGGTGGAAACCGGGCTGCCGTTTGTCTCCTGGAGCTGTTCTGCGTAAGTCTCCTTGGGAATCTCCTGGGTAGAACCGCTGAGCAGAGAGCAGTTGGAGTCCGCAAAAATCACGGACAGGTCCAGCTGCTGCCACTTTACGCCGTAGTGCGCCGCAATTTTTCCGGCAGCCTCTACCTCTTTCTGATGCTTTTGTCCGTAAGATACCGACAGCGCCAGCACCTGGTCTGCGCCGTACTTATCCACAGCAAGCCCCAGACACGTTGTACTGTCTACGCCGCCGCTGAAAAGAACCAATGCTTTCATATGATCTATCCTCCTAGAGTAATTCCTGCAAAGCGTGATCCGTCTGGAATGCGCCGCAGAAGGTTTTCGTTGTGGTTCGAGATGAGACGTTGCGGATGCCACGAGCCGTCATGCAGCTGTGCGAGCCGGTGATGACTACGCCAACGTCCGGTGTTCCCACCGCCTCCATCAAAATCTCTGCGATATCCTGTCCCAGGCGCTCCTGCAATTGCAGACGCTTGGACGCCATGTCGCAGATCCGGGCAATTTTGCTCAGACCGATCACTCTGCCCCGTGGCACATACGCCACGTTGACTTTCATATCGTACATCAACGCCATGTGATGCTCACAATAACTGAACACGCTGATATCTTTCATGACCACTGCAGTCTGGGACTGGCTGGGAGAAGGGGCATCAAAGGTTTTTCCGAACATCTCAGCAATCTCATGATTGGAATACTGCACACCGGCAAAAATCTCCTCGTACATTCTCGCCACACGCTGCGGCGTCTCCCGCAAACCTTCCCGATCCGGGTCTTCGCCGATCGCTTCTAAAATGCCCCGGATATGTGTTTCAATTGCTTTTGTATCCATGCTTTTTACTCCTCATACTCCACGCTGCAAGGGATCCCAGATAAACTTATGCAGCTGCAGCTGCAGCCGTACTCCATTCAGCGTATGTTCTTTTAGGAATTCCACGATCTCCGCCGGTTCGATCGAGCCGAATACCGGGCTGAAAAACACGGTACAGCGGTCGATCAGACCATATTTCCGGATGATTTCCAGCGCCCGTTCCAGATCTGCCCGGCTGCCTGCCACAAATTTCACGGCATCCCGGCTGCGCAGCAGGGAAAAATTCTCCGGCAGCATGGTCTGTTCCATGCCGCTCCCCGGCAGCTTATAATCCATGGTAAAGCACGGACGGAACGACAGGGACGCAAAAGGCTGGAGCGAAACGCTGCCGTTCGTCTCGATCTCCACCCGATAGCCCAGCGCACCCAGCGCCGTAATCAACTCATCAATGCCCGGCTGGAGCAGCGGCTCGCCGCCGGTCAGCGTCACATTCCGCACGCCAGTTTCCCGGACATATGCCACCAGTTCATCGGTCGTCATCCGCACTGCCGGAGCTGCGGCAGTATTTGCCCACTTGGTATCGCAAAAGCCGCACGCCAGGTTACAGCCACGAAACCGCAGGAACACTGCCAATTCCCCGGCGTGCTTTCCCTCGCCGTTGATGCTGACAAATTTCTCAGCTACTGCATACGAATTCATGGCTCACACCTCGTATACAGCACAGTTTTCCGGTGTTTCATACACTGCCACCCGGCGGACAGGCAGACCGTCGGAGGACAGTTTTTCATAAAAGCATTTGGAAAACTGTTCCGCAGTGGGACGAAACGGCACGGCGATCAGACGGAATCCCTCCGCCAGAAGTGCCTCTACCGTTGCCCGCTGGAGCGTACCCTCTTCATAGATCAGCGCATGGTCATAGCTGTCTGCCAGGTCACGGACAGCCTTTTTCACATCGCCGAAGTCGATCACCATGTCCCGGTAATTGCCCTCTTCCTGTAAGGTCTCTTTTCCTACGGTCACTTCGATCTTCCAGCGGTGTCCATGGAGATTGGCGCATTTTCCCTGATAGCCGGACAGAAAATGTGCACTGTCAAAGCTGGCAGATGTCTTGAGTTCAAACATCAGATTTCCTCCTAACAAAAAAATGCAGCCGCATCAACATACGGCTGCATCCAAAATTCATTTCAAACAGGCATCGCCTGCACACAGGAACAATCCCGTCCCCGGTAGTTTACTGTTTCGGATGCCCTGGTTTTATTTAACGACAGGATGGCGCAAACGAACTGTCGATATCAATCGACAAACAGTATACCACACTTTTTTTGAAATGTCAAGTAATTTTTGATTTTTTCAGTGATCTGCTCACTTTTCCTCCGGCGGAACATAAGTCGGTGCATTTTTCGGGCTGTTTCCCTTGATGACCGTATGGTAATACAGATAGGTCATGGGAATGCCGTCGGCACGGTTCAGCTCACAGTCTGTTACCTCGCCCAGAAAAATGGTGTGTGTTCCGGCGGTCATGATCTTTACCACCCGGCAGGTGATCCAAGCCATTGCCGCATCCGGCACCGGCATACCGTCATGTTCTGCGCTGGGAACGCCGGCAAATTTGTCTGCATCCCGGCTGGAACGATACCCGAATCCGCCGATCAGCGCCGGGTCAGTGTCTGTTGCCAGAATCGACAAGGCAAACTTTCCGCTCTGTGCGATCTGGTCGTGGGTGGCATTGTCATGGTTGATGCTCACGGCGATCTGTGCCGGAGAAGAGGTGATCTGCATGGCGCTGTTCGCCACACAGCCATAGGATTTTCCGTTCTGCGCTGTCGTCACCAGGTACACCCCGTAAGACAGCTTTTGCAGGGCTTTTCGATTCATGAGACACAAACCTCCTGTTCCGTCAGGTGCGTTATTCTGCGCTGGGCAGGGTCTTGATGAGAGATACCAGGAACTTCAGCAGGACAACTGCGTCCTTGCCGTCCACTTCGCCGTTGGCATCGCAGTCTGCGTTTGCCTGTTTTTCCGGGGTATCCAGGGTCACTGCGCCGGCAGCGACCTTGTTCAGCAGTACGGCATCGGTGATGTCTACTCTGCCGTCCAGATTGATGTCACCGTAGAGTGTGCCAGCCGGAGCGCCGGTAGCTGTGGTGTTTGTGGTCTCTGTCGTGGTTTCAGAAGAAGTTGCTGTGGTATCACTTTCAGAAACTGTGGTTTCGGTTTCATTCGAAACGGTAGTGGTTTCGGTTGTTTCTGTGGTGGTCTCTACCGTTGTTGCAGTTGTTTCTGCCGGATATACGGTAATTTCCTTGAGCAGCGTTTCAAAGCCGTTGGATGCAGTCAGCGCAATAACACCCGGCTGTTTTGCCGTCAGCGTTGCCTTGTTGCCGTTTCCTTCTACGCTCAGAATATCCGGGTCAGAGGATGCCCAATCGAAGTCGTTGCTGATGATGGAATAGGTAACAGATGCCTCAGCGGTCTCGCCGACGATCATAGAATCCGGTACCTTTTCCCACGCTGCCATCGGATCCGGTGTCTCGGTAGTGTCCTCTGTTGTGGTAGTTTCTGCTGTCGTTGTTGTCTCTTCTGTTGTGGTCGTGGTCTGCTCCGTGGTCTCGGTTGTGCCGGGCTGAGGAGTCTCGCCGCCGCCATAGCTGAATACAAAGTCGCTGTTGATTTCAGAAGCAGATGCAATTGCACTCTGTGCAGCTGTTGTCGAACCGCCGTAAACGGCATACAGTCCGGCAATTGCCAGTGCAAAGCAGCCATTGTAATCCAGCGCCGGTTCTGTGCAGGAATAAGAGTCCGTGTTATCGTCATAAGAACCGTTGGCATCTGTCGGACCGCCGACCAGTGTACCATACAGAGTGTATTTCGCAGTACCCTTATCCGGATTTGCTGCTCTGTGGTGGATATGCTGCGGATAAGAATCGCCAAAGCCGATTAGATAGCTGCGGTTTGCCGGATTGTTTCCCAGCAGGTAGTCCATCTGACCCTGCGCATATTCATTGTATTTGTCCTGTCCGCTGGTATACTTTGCATAAGTCAAAGCATACATCTGCCATGCGCAGTTGTAACGGGATGCACCCCAGCCGCCGCCGACCGGATAATATGCCTGGTTCTTGTTGCCTACCAGCTGATCCATGTCAAACACCAGCTCGCTGCCGTGCGCACTGTACTTCTGAGGATCCATGGAGTACAGCAGAGCAGAATAACCGCCCCATACCTTATCCCAGGAATAAACCCAGTAATCGTAGATACTGCCGTTGTATACGCCGTTGGACGGTGTATACTGTGCCTGGTAGGAATCCGGCAGTTTTCCGTTGTTGTTGGCGATCGCACACCACAGGTCACTCCATGCTACCTTATCTTCGATATTGCCGCAGGAATAGTAGCTACCGATTCCCTCATAGGTTGCTTTCGGATATTTTTCTGTAAACTTTTCCAGTGCGTTTGCATACTTCAGGCAGGCATCTGCATAATCTGCATTCTTATCCCGGAATGCCAGAGAAGTTGCTGCCAGAGCTGCTGCCATATGACCGGACGCATCTACTGACGGGTTGGACGCATCTGCCCAGTATGTCGGTCTGTTCTGTGTCTGCACTTCCGGTGCAGTCCAGATGTTGTGATCCTGGTCGTCACCTACCATATAGCAGAACGCAATGACATTGCCGCTGTCATCCAGATAGGTCACTTTCATAAAGTAATCGCACATTTTTTTCAGAATGTACAGCAGGTGGTCTTCACTTCCGGTCTCCTTATAGGAATTCGGGTTTTCAAAATAAGACCATGCCAGATTGGTGCAGGAATATCCCATTGTGTTCGAGAACTTCAAATGGTCTCCTGCATCGTGATAGCCGCCGGACACATCTACCGTATCCGAACCGCCGTTTGCCGCTTTGATCGCTGCCATGGAGCTGGAGGACAGTCCCTTGGCACTGCTCAGCGATGCTTCTGCATCATAGGTATGACACTTTCCACGCCAGGTCAGCACGTTGTCATCTGCGCCGCACTGGTTTGCGTCAAAAAAGTACAGAGACAGTTTCAGTGCGTCTCCGTATGTACCGGCTGACGGCTGTGCCGAGACTGTCATCCCGGAAACTGCCGATGCAGTTCCCGTAACAGCCAGTACGCCGGCAGAAAATACTGCTGCCAGCTTTGTTTTCAAATTCCCTTTCCGATTCATTTCGTCTTCACTCCAATTCTTCATTTCCGGCACAACACAGAATGCCGGTTACGTTTACGTACATTTTTATCATACCATATCGGCGGAACTTTGTCAAGAATAATCAAGCGTTTTATCAAAATTTTTGTGCAACTTCACAACCAGAACAGACGCACAGCTGCAAAAAAAGACCGGCGCTCTCTTCCAAAACGCCGGTCTCTTGTATGCAAAAGCTTTTTCGCAGCAGCATCTCACGCTCACCGCAGACGAAAAGCACTTATGCCTCTACCATGCCACGCTGTCCCAGCAGCGCACGCAGTGCAGAAATACTGCTGCTCTGCACTCTGGCAATGGGAATGGAATTTTTCTTCGCTGCCTTCACAGCACCCTGTACCATCTTATGGGATACGGTACGGGTAAACAGGATCATCAGATCCGGAGAACCGATCTTCTTTTCGATGGGTCCGGTTTCTTTCGGGAACACCTTTGCCGTACAGCCGTGCGCCATACACACATCGGCATACTGGCGGCTCATACACTCGTTTCCTCCGATAATCACAACGCTCATTGGATAATTTCACCTCACAAAGTTCCTGGGCTTTTGCGGCACACGCCGCAGCCCGTCGATATTTCTGGCAGCCAAGCAGACCCTCGTCATCAAGAACTGTGCGTTTCACGACTCGTCAGCCATGTTCCGCACAGCTGGGGATCTTTGCTTCTTCAAGAGTTAGCATTGACTAACTATAGGATAGCATACATTTGACGGCTTGTCAAGCCTTTTTCGGAATTTTCTGCAAAAAATCCAGTGAACAATATGTAAATTCTCAAGCCGTTTCATCATTTTACAGCATTTCGCCCGAAAAGCAGAAAAAAGGTTGACAAAAACCGACATTTCCATTATAATGGAAGATGCGCATTTTCGGATTTTTGAAAGATGCCGCAAAGATGCCGCAAATTTATGTTTCGGCAGCGCTCCTGCTGCCACAAAGGAGAGGAATATGACAACCGCAATTACCATTGGCATGATCATCATTTATGTGGCGATCATGATGGGCATTGGCGTCTACACCGCACGGCAGACTCGCTCCGTCAGTGATTTTGTCCTTGGCGGTCACAGCGTCGGCTCATGGCTCACCGCATTCGCCTACGGCACATCTTATTTTTCCGCTGTAGTCTTCATCGGCTATGCCGGACAGTTCGGCTGGACATACGGCGTTTCTGCCGCATGGGTCGGCATCGGCAACGCCCTGCTGGGCAGTCTGCTGGCATGGATCGTCCTGGGACGGCGCACCCGCATCATGACGCAGTCGCTGGGCGCAAAAACCATGCCGGAATACTTCGAAAAGCGCTGGAACTCCAAAGGACTGAAAGTCGCAGCCGCTGTGATCGTCTTTATCTTTCTGATTCCCTATACCGCATCGGTGTACAACGGTCTGTCCCGTCTGTTTAACATGGCGTTCCAGATCGAGTCCGAGGGCGCATACAAGATCATCATTATTGTTATGGCGCTGCTGACGGCGATCTACGTGATCCTGGGCGGCTATGCGGCAACTGCGATCAACGACTTTATCCAGGGCATTGTCATGCTGGTGGGCATCGCTGCCGTAGTGATCTGTGCGATCCACAACCGTGGCGGCATGACTGCTGCACTGGCTGCACTGGGCGATATTGAAGTCAACGGCAAGACCAACACGCTGAACTCCGTATTCGGACCGGATCCGCTGAATCTGCTGGGCGTTGTGGTTCTGACATCACTTGGCACCTGGGGTCTGCCCCAGATGGTACACAAGTTCTATGCCATCAAGAGCGAAAACGACATCAAAAAGGGTGCTGTGATCTCCACCGTCTTTGCACTGATCGTTGCCGGCGGTTCTTATCTGCTGGGCGGTTTCGACCGGCTGTTCTGCACGCTGAGCGCAGACGGCAGCGACAAGACAGTGATCTCCACCCTGTCCAACGGCAAGCCGGATTTTGACGCTATGATCCCGTCTCTGCTGCACACTGCACTGCCGGATATCCTCATTGGTCTGGTCGTTGTTCTGGTGCTGTCGGCATCCATGTCTACCCTGTCATCATTGGTACTGACTTCCAGCTCCACGCTGACCATCGACCTCATCAAGCCCAATATGAAAAAATGCTCTGACAAAAAGGAAATGCTTATCATGCGTGTGCTGATCGCCGTATTCCTGGTGATCTCCGTTCTGCTGGCGTTCAACAAGAACGCCTCGATCTCCACGCTGATGTCCTATTCCTGGGGCGCACTGGCAGGCGCATTCCTGGGACCGTTCATGTATGGTCTGTTCAGCAAGAAGGTCACAAAGCCGGCAGTATGGTGCAGCTTTATCTTGGGCATCGGTCTGACGCTGGTACATATGTTCCTGTTCGGCTTTGGCTGGAACCCGGAACTGTCCAAGGCTGCCGCAAGCCTGCCGCTGAATCTGGCATCCCCGATCAATGCCGGCGCAATTGCAATGCTGCTTTCTCTGATCGTGGTTCCGCTGGTCAGCGCCTGCACCAAGGTAAAGGACACCGACCACGTGGAAAATGTTTTCACCTGCTATGCACCGGCTGCGGAAAAGAAGGACTAAGCGCCTGTTCTGCATCTGGGACAAACTGGATTTGTCATTGAATTGTAACTCATTTGTTATGACATCGTTCTTGAAAAAACGACAGATTTTTCTTATGATATAATGTGAGACACCTCGCTTGTCGGGGTGTTGTTATTTGTGTTTGCCTGCATAGAATAGATAAAAAGCAGCACCGCAAAACAGAAAAAAATATCGAAGGGGAATTGAGGAATCATATATGGTTTTCAGCACAATTGAATTCTTGTTTCAATTTCTGCCGATTTTCCTGCTGGCATACTATGCTACACCGCAGAAATACCGAAACATCACACTCATCATCGGCAGCCTTGTTTTCTACGCCATCGGCAGCGGCTGGTATACCCTGCTCCTGCTGTTGTCCCTGGTCATCAACTATGGACTTTCCCGGCTCATCAGCGGTTCGCACGCAAGGCATCCGCAGCAGGCAAAGCGCTATCTGATCGGCGGTCTGGTCTACAACTTCGGGCTTTTGGTGGTATTCAAATACACCAACTTCCTGATCGGCAATCTGAATTCCCTGCTGTCGATCTTTCACGTCGCTATTCCAAAGGCATCTATCATCATGCCCCTGGGCATCAGCTTTTTCACGTTCCAGATCACATCCTATCTCATTGACGTGTACCAAAACAAGACACGTCCGGCGAGAAGCCTGCTGGATCTGGGCGTTTATCTGTGTATGTTCCCCCAGTTGATCTCCGGTCCGATCTGTATGTACAGCGAGATCCAGCCCCAGATGCACAACCGCCGTGTGGACATCCGGCTGCTGGAAGAGGGCATGGAGACCTTCGTCCTGGGTCTGAGCGCCAAAACGCTTTTGGCGAATCCCATGGGCGGTCTCTGGAATAATCTGTCCGTGATCGGGTATGATAGTATCTCCACCCCTTATGCCTGGCTGGGTGCATTCGCCTACAGCTTTCAGATCTACTTCGACTTTTCCGGCTATTCCATGATGGCAATCGGCGTGGGAAAAATGCTGGGATTTGAACTGCCGCAGAACTTTAATCTGCCGTATATGTCCGGCTCAGCCGGCGAGTTCTGGCGCAGATGGCACATCACCCTGGGACGCTGGTTCAAGAATTACATTTACTTTCCGCTGGGCGGCAGCCGGGTAGGAAAATGGAAAACCATGCGGAATATGCTGGCGGTCTGGGCATTCACCGGACTGTGGCACGGCGCAAGCTGGAACTTTGTCCTGTGGGGTCTCATTTTCTTCGTGCTGCTGACACTGGAAAAGAACGTCTACGGCAAGTTCCTAGAGCGCACACACATTCTGAAACACGCCTATATCATCTTTATCATCCCCCTCACCTGGATGGTCTTTGCCATCACGGATATGCACCAGCTCGGCACATACTTTACCCGTCTGTTCCCGTTCCTCACTTCGGATGAGGTACAGTCCAACACCAGGGATGCAGTGCAGGCATTCCACAACTATTGGAAGATCCTGGTTCCCTGTGTTCTGTTCAGCACGCCGCTGCCTCTGATGTATTACAAAAAGTTCCGCAAGAGCGGCTTCTGTATGCTGCTTTTGCTGATTCTGTTCGTGCTGGCAATTCGTGCGATGATGACACAGACGAACAATCCGTTCCTGTACTTCCAGTTCTGACCCATGCCATGAAAGGAGCATTTTCATGAATTTTCTGAAATTTCTCAAACGGTATCCTTTGATTATGGCATTTGTGGTCTCCATTGCAGTTGCAAACATCTGGGACTTAGTACAGAATGCCAAAAAAATCGAGGATCCTGCCACAACGATGGCGCAAACCACAACACAGCCGGCAGAAACGACCCTTGCAACCGGTCAGCCCCTGGTCACGGAAACCACAGCGCCTGCCGCTGTATTCCAGACGGTGGACGATTCCTATTTTAGCGATGCCCTCTTTATCGGCGACTCCCGGACAGAAGGTCTGGCGCTGTACGGCAGCCTGACCAATGCGGACTTTTTCTCCAGCGTGGGACTGTCCATTTTCAAGGTCACAGAAAAGGCAGCCGGCAACCCGAACACCGGCGAAAGCGTCACACTGTCGCAAAAGCTGGCGCAAAAACAGTACGGCAAAGTCTATATCATGCTGGGACTGAACGAGCTGGGAACCGGCACCACTGAAAGCTGGGCGCAGACCTACGCCGGCGTCATTTCACAGATACGCCAGGCACAGCCCAATGCGATTATCTATCTGCAAAGCATTCTGGTGGTTGCGGCATCCCAGGACAATCCGGGCGGTGCGATCAACAACGCAACTGTCAACGCCCGAAACCAGGCGCTGGAGGCGCTGGCGAATCCGCAGGATAACATCTACTACCTCAACGTCAACGAGGCTGTCATGGACGCCAACGGCTGTCTGGATGCGTCTCTCACTTCGGACGGCATCCACCTGCTGGGCAACTCCCTTTCTCTGTGGGAGGATTATCTGAAACAGCACGCCATTGTCCCCGGCGGCACAGGCACGGCTGCAACAACACTGACGACCTACACCACCGCAGTTACGAACACTCCGGCTGCGCAGTGATGTGATTCCCAAAAGAGAAATCCCCGTGTATCCAACTAGCAGGATACACGGGGATTTTTTACGCAAAATATGTACTTATCCAATAAATCCGGTAATACCGCCGATCAGCACCAGAACGCCGAGAACGATACGAT
>ERZ1035027.36-NODE-36-length-95286-cov-47.525858_pt1 | contig 95286 bp, 104 predicted proteins | sample MGYA00520604_ERZ1035027 | MGnify/ENA primary metagenome ERZ1035027 (study PRJEB33766, sample SAMN09781743) | gut metagenome | biome: gut microbiome | host: Homo sapiens | place: Madagascar | study: EMG produced TPA metagenomics assembly of the PRJNA485056 data set...
GATTGAGTATCTCCCTCAATTTTTTTCATTTTGTATATGAATGACCATTCAGGACGTATAGCCACTTTTTGGGACGCTGGCTTTTAAATGACTATCAGTGTGCTATACTAAAGATGTGATTGAAAAATTAGTTGAAAGAAATAAGGAGGTTTTCTTAATGACAGGACTTAAATGGTTTGCAGGAGGCAAAGAGAGACGAAAACAAGCAGTAGCTATCATCGATGAAGTAATTGAAACTATTGGAGATAAGCCAGATTATGCTGATTTGAAGCAGGTCCTGCACTCCTACCGAACGGAACTTGCAGACTCTCGTTCAGCCACTCCCTATATCTTAAGCAGGATGTCACTGGAAATATCCGAAGTGGTCAGAAAAGACCAGCTAACCTTGTTTCCCTTTATCGAGGAGCGAATGGCAGAGTTGCGAAAATTGCTAGCGATTCGTTATGGCTATTGATGTCATTAGGGAGGATTTCTTGGTTTTAAGGTTGAGTTGTCCATTGAGAAAAGGAAGATGGAGCAAAAAGGTTCTTTTCCAATCTGTTGAGGAGCAGAGAAAGAACCTTAAGTCCTAGTTATGATTATGACAAGCGGACAAGTGATTGTGATAAAAGGTGAGTGCGATGCCTTATCTTAACCGACTTCGTTCAGGAAAGTTACTTTATTTACAACTCATGGTTGTTGCCTAAGGTTTGATAGATGGTAATATTGGTTTAGAATTATTATATAATGGTTCTTCTTTCTTATTTTAGTTACCCCTGGGTTTGGTTTCCTTACTGTGTCTGACCTACCTACCAGTGTTCATCGGACGAGAGCTTGACCGTCGTCCACTTGAGGAACGACAGTTTACTCCTAAACAAATTTACGCTGGTATGGGCTTGGCACATTTGGCTATTATTTTAGCTGGTATTTATCGTTTGCTGACGGTGAGAGGTGCCGAATGGCGCCTAATCATTATTGTTGTGATTGTTTTGGATATTTGTTTACTAGCTTTTCTGACACCTAGAGTGCTTAAAATCATTAAACAAAGTGAACGAGGTTAGAATGGCAGTTTATGATAGACACGCCTATAAAAATAGCGAGGCTGTAAGTGCTTATCTATGCTTTTGTAACTTTGTAGGTATTGTGAAAACTTTCTGTTTGAGAGAAGTGTGAGGTTTCAGTTTTATGTCAAAAAATCTACATGCTCTTACGGCCATTGTTTTGTCCCAATTGCTTATTGAGTGGATGGGATTCTTTTTAGGTATTCCTCTTAGTAAGATTCTGGTTTTAACAGTACTTAGCAGTCTAGCAGAGATCTTGATGCATCTTTTCCTAAGCAAAAAATCTAAAGTTGCTTTGAGTGATAAAGAGATATGGCATCAATACTTTTTATTCGTTAAGAAGACACTCTGGCTTTCCATTTTGTTTGTTGGAATTTTTCTTTTTTATACGTTGACTAAATCTGACAGCTTTATGCTTTATTTTTACTGGCATATCTTTGTGTTATTCCACCGTCTTGGCTACATCATTTGTTTAAATAATATTAAAATAAATCGTAAAAATTGAAGCCTAAATCTTGTTTATTTCCACACAATCAAAAAATCCCATGGGAGTTCTCATCCTATGGGATTTTTGCGATAAAGACTAATAAGGCAATGTCATCTGACTTTGGCTTAGGTCCACAGTCAATTCATAGTCACTATTATCACGAATAGTGTGCTCAAAGTCTGTGGTATAGAGGACCAGTCGGAGTTTGTCGCCCTTGTTAAGTTTGTAGATGGTTGGTTGCAAATCCAAACCGATAGTCATCCATTTGTTTGGAGTGACATTCTCAATGCTAAGGAGGTTCTTGCGATTTTGCAGATTAAGGTGTCCTTTGGTAATGACACGGTATTTTGCCTGCTTGAATGGCAATTCGCGTAAGGCTTCTTCCTTGAAGAGACGGCCGTTATCTAAATTCATACGTTTGAGTGCGGGAATAGGTGCGAGATACTTCTTATCACCCATTTCTAGAACTTGGGCCGAGATGAGACCACGGTTTGTACTAGACTTAACCTTGAGCTCAAGGTGGACACGACCATTGATTTGGATATCTTGATCCAGTTCAAAGTCCAAGGTAATGGCATTGGCTTTGTCTGCAAAGAGGTCATCCTTGAAGCTTTGGTAAGCTTTACAATATTTGTTGAAGGTTTCCTCTTCATAATGGTTAGCGATGCTAGCTTCAGTCTCACCAAGATGAATGTTTTTACCATTGTCGTGTCCAAAGTTATCGAGAACTTTCCAGGTCTGTTCAGACTGGTTGTTTTGCCAGATGACTGTAGGCAGTGTGTAGCCATTATCCAAACCAAGGAGTTTCTGACAAATCAAGGCGTTCATACTTTCTCGGAAGTCGATAGACTGCCAAGCATTCATGTAAACGTGGGTACCATTGTGGAAGAAGAGGTGTTTGTCAAGAGAGTCTGGAAGAGCATTGAACATTTGATAGACGTTAATCGGTTTGACATTCCAGTCTTGGCTACCATGTGTAAAGACAACAGTAGCTTTGACACGGTCCGCGAACTGCACATAGTTACGGTCATGCCAGAATTGGCTATAGTCCCCATGTTTACGATCAATAGCTGTGCTTAGCTCATTGAGGTAGGCCTGGTAGTCTTTTTGGTGGCGTAGGTATTCTCCAGCTAATAGGGCACGAGAATAAGTGAATTCAGTCAAGGTATCGAGATCCTCACCAGGGTAGCCTCCAGGACTAACGAGGAGTCCATTTTCACGATAATAGTCGTACCAAGAAGAAATACCCGCTTCAGCAATAACCATCTCCAAACCGTCAACGCCAGTTGTAGCAAGGGCGTTGGACATGGTACCCAAGTATGAAAGTCCAGTAGTAGTCACCTTACCAGAAGCCCAATCAGCAGTGATGGTGTGCTGTCTGCTACGACTAGTAAAGGCGCGTGCACGACCATTGAGCCAGTCAATGACAGCTTTGTAGGCCAGAACTTGTTGATAGTCTCCAGAGGTCATGAAACCTTCCGAGTTGAAAGTACCGACACCAGATACATAGATAGAAGCCACACCACGAGCCAACATGTAATCGTTAAGTGTATAGGTATCAGTGTGAGCAAAACGCTCCTGAGCCTTCGTGACAGGATTGATAGGCGTAAGATCTGCCTCTGGTGTCTTGATTTCTGGTTGGCTAAGGGAGATTTCACCTGCTGGTTTGACGAGCAAGTCTCCCTCCATCTTGTGGGTGAGCTTATCAGAGGCAGGTTCATTAGTCCCTTGTTGATAAGGACTTGCGGTCATCATGGCTGGAACCGGGAAGTCCACATTAGGACGTAAGATGGTTACCTTGACCAAGTCTAACTGTCCATCCTTATCGGTATCTACAGGAGTCTCGACATAAACCACTTCACGGTGAAGTTGATTGGTGTCAAATGTGGCCAAGCTCTTACCATTAAAGAAGACGTAGTCATTGCTTACAGGGATCAAATCCTGAGCTACTAACTGATCAATTAAGGTATTGCCAGACTGTTTGCGTGTTGCTAGCAATTGATGGAGGTTATTAAGGCTACCATCAAAAGTGATTGGAAAGGCCATTTTCTCTAGGAAAGCAGCACTGTCTGTAAAGTCCACATTAGGGACAAATCCTAGCATTTGAAGAGCTACCAAACCAAAGACTTTAGCAGTCAAAGGACGGTCTGATTGGAAGAAGGTTAGGAGATCAGTATCTGAATCGGCAATCCAGCTTTTCAGAGACAAATCAGTATCTTCAAAGAAAAGGAAGTACTTGCGAACAAATGATTCAAAATTGGCTTTGGCACTAGCATCTAGAGAAACTTCAAACCCCAAAGAACGGAGCTCTTGACAAGCAATTTCAGGACTAACAGGGATGTAACTAAACTGGTTAAATTTCATATTTAAAAACCTCAAAAATAATACGTAAACATTCCAGAAATATCTTTACATCAGACATTATACTTGATAAAATGATAGATGTCTAAATTATTGTAAAATCGAAAGGAAATAAAGAGACAAATGAATGATTTTCTAAAAGAAGCGTTCACCAGTGAATGGGTTTTGAAATACCTCACTGAGTTTATTGCGACTGCTTTTCTAGTAGCACTTGGTAATGGTGCTGTTGCTAATGTTGAGCTTAAGGGAACAAAAGGTAACAAATCTGGTTGGATTGTAATCGCCTTTGGTTATGGTTTTGGTGTTATGATGCCAGCTCTTATGTTTGGTGATGTTTCTGGTAACCACATCAACCCTGCTTTCACCCTTGGACTTGCTGCATCTGGATTGTTCTCATGGGTAGGCGTTCCTGGATACCTTGTTGCACAACTTCTCGGTGCCTTCCTAGGCCAAGCTATTGTGGTTTGGGTTCACCAGCCTTACTATGTACAAACTGAGAATCCTAACAATATTCTCGGTACCTTCTCAACTATCTCAGCAGTTTACGATCATGACAACACTCCAGAAAATCGTAACCGTGCATGTCTTAACGGTTTTGCCAATGAGTTTGCAGGTTCATTCCTTCTATTCTTTGGTGCTCTTGCCTTGACTAACAACTACTTTGGTCACAAGCTTGCCCAACAAGCTCTTGCTGCTGGTTACACTAAAGAAATGGTTGATGCACAATTCCATGGATCGCTTGAAACAGCTCACATCGGTGTTGGTTTCTTGGTTGCCGCTTTAGTTCTTTCATTCGGTGGACCTACTGGACCAGCCCTTAACCCAGCCCGTGACTTGATGCCACGTCTTCTTCACCACCTTTTGCCAACATCAGTTCTTGGTGAGCACAAAGGTGATTCTAAATGGTGGTATGCTTGGGTTCCAGTTGTAGCGCCAATCCTTGCAGGACTTTTGGCAGTATTCTTGTTCAAAGCTCTCTACCTTTAATCAATAACCAAAAATCTGAAGCATTGTCTTCAGATTTTTTTATGCCTAAAATTTGAAAGTAGCAAAAACTGAGAAAGTTTTCTAAGTCACATCGGATTAGTCATTACTAGAATGGTAGCACCTAAGGTGAAAACATTCCATAGGATATGAAGCGAGATAGTCGATGATAGATTTTCTCTTTTTTGGTAGACTATAGAGAGAGCCAAGCCCATTCCAATATAGAGGAAGAGGTGGGCAAGGTTGGTAGGCATATGGAATAGGAAAAAGAGACCGGTACTTACTAAAGCAGTAACTATTGAATAAGGAGCAAACTAAGAGCAAACCGACTTACGAAAGAGTAGTTCTTGCAAGAAGGCAGTAATCATCATGCTAATGGTTACTGGGAGGATAGACGTTGTCGTAAGAGTTCTTTGAAGTTCTGCATGGTAGTTGGTGTGGGTCAGTAGCATAAGATTGCTCCCAATAACTCTCATCAAAAAATAAGAACAAAACCCCAAGTAGTAAAAAGAATCCCTGATAGGTATGTCTAAACGCCAAATGATTGACGAAAGTTTTCAGAGTCTTTATTATATTCTAAAATGAGGAAATAGCTACTCAAAAAGTGAATAAACTATAATGTTTTTCACAATTTATGCGAAAGAAAGTGAAAAAAATTACAATCCTGTTTTTTCTTAGGAAAATTCTTGTCACACAGACTCTTTTTGGATAAAATAGTAAAGAATGGAGGGTGCCATGACGCAATCAGGGAATTTTAAGTTTCACACACCAATTTTTCGTGTGAATAATAGACAAGAAAATATCGATTTTTACCAAAATACGTTAGGATTTAAGCTTTTGACTGAGGAAAATGCTCTTGCTGTCTTCACTGACTGGGCAGAACGTAACTCACTTTTTGTAATTGAGGAGTCTCCAGCTTACCGTTGCCGTGCAGTTGAAGGTCCTAAGAAAATTAATAAAGTGGTCATTAAGGTTTCAAATCCACTTGAGATTGAGTACCTTTTGGCGCGTGATGATCATCAAGCTAAGGCTATTTTCCAAGGTGAAAATGGTTACGCTTTTGAGACTATCTCACCAGAAAATGGTCTTATTTTGGTGCATGCCGAAGATGATTTGTCAACTCTAAAGACAGTCGAGTATGCAGATGTGGAAGAAAATGAAGACTTTAAAGGTGTTTCAGACTTTACCGTTCAGTCTTTGACTTTGAATGTTGTGGATACGGTTAAAGCAGCCTTCTTCTATGACAATCTTTTTGGTGAAGAACTACCTTTATCTATTCACTTTGAAAAGGCAGAAGGTCCTGACCTTCAAGTAACTCCTGATCAAACTTGGGATTTGGAAATTCTCGAGTTTAAGGTGGCAGAGGACTATGACTTAGTTGCCTTGCATGATAAACTTGAAGAGGAACAGTTCTCAAGTTACTTGGATAGCAAAGGACACCTACTTGCATTGACTGATATGAGTAATATTGAGGTTTGGCTAACAAAATAATGACTGATTTTCAACAAACATTAGCAACAATTACAGACTACATCAAGGCTGACATCTTTCCGGGTGCCAGCCTTGCACTTTATGATGGACAAGATTGGCAGGAGCACTACCAAGGGACTCAGGATGGAAAGAATCCGGTAGTTCCAGGACTAACCTATGATCTAGCTAGTGTCTCTAAGGTGGTGGGAGTTGGGACTCTTTGTATCTTCTACTTACAGTCAGGAAAACTGGGTTTGGATGAGAAGTTCTCCATCTATTATCCTGAAGTAGCAGACCAGACGCTAACCCTTCGTCAGCTTCTTTCTCATAGTAGCGGAATTGATCCTTTTATTCCAAATCGTGATGAATTAGACCAAAAGGGCTTGATTGCTGCAATAAACGCCATCAAAGTTAAGGCTGATAAACCTTTCTTGTATACAGATATTAATTTTATTCTCCTAGGTTTGATGCTTGAGAAAGTCTCTGGACAAACACTGGATAAGCTTTTTGACTCCGAAATTTTCCAACCGTTTGGTATGTCTGAAACAGGGTTTGGGCCAGTTGACCTTGCTGTTCCAACTGTTGAGGGAATTCCGGGAGGAACTGTTCATGATCCCAAGGCTCGAGTGCTCAAAGAGCACTCAGGTTCAGCAGGTCTCTTTTCAACCCAAAAGGACTTGGAAATCTTTGTTAACCATTATTTGAAGGATGATTTTTCTAAAAATCTGACGCAAAATATCAGTCAATCCAAGAAGGAGCGTAGTGTCGCATGGGACCTTCAAGGCGATTGGATTCTTCATACTGGTTATACAGGTACCTTTGTGCTTATCAATATCCCAGCTCAACGTGCAGCTATTTTCCTCAGTAATCGTACCTATTACAAGGATGAGAGGACTCAATGGATCAAGAACAGAGATGCTTTGATTGAGATAATGAAGAAGGAGTTGGTTTGTGGAACGGTCGAGTAGACACTCTAAGAAAAGAAAGCTTGTCTCTTGCTTTTTTGGTCTACATGGAAATTTTGCCCCTTCTTTTTATAGGGGTGAAATACTGGAAAAAATCACAGAAATATTAAAAGCAGGAGAAAATGTGGCAGTTCTTGCTATCGAGCATAGCTATTCTATATTTTCAACAAAAGAAGAAGCTTAAGCAGTTGACTTACTGCTTAAGCTTTTTTACTTACTAAGGATTTTTCAACCGTGATGTGTTGGATACCAGCTTCTTCGAAGATTTGGCCGACTTCTTGATAGCCATTATTGAGATAGAACTTAAGTGCCCCTAGTTGAGCATGGAGAGAAATAGATTTGAAGCCCTGCTCTTGAGCGAAATCTTCAGCCTCTTTTAGGAGGATGCTACCCAGACCTTGACCTTGGTAGTCGTCAAGCACGGCCATGCGTTGGAGTATAACTTGTGTTAAGTCTATGTTAGGAAGTAGGCGTACGGTTGCTGTAGCCTGGCCCTTGTCATCATAGAGGACAAAGTGAATGCAGTAGGCTTCATTGGCATCGATCTCGATGGAGCGCGGAACTCCTTGGCCCTTAACGAAAACGGTGTTTCGAATAGCCACAGCATCTAGATAAGTCTCTGAAAGTGTATCTCTTGTATGTTTGATAATCATAGGAATAGTGTAGCAAAGATTTTACTCTATCGTCAATGAGAAAAAGCGTGATAAGAGGAGTAGTCACCAAGCTTTTGATAGGTTTTATTCTTTAATGTTTCGGCCGTTTGCATCTTGGATAGGACGGTTGTTTTCAAATCCAAGAGTTTGGGTGAATTCTTCCACCTGTTCCTTACTGACAGTTTCTTGGCTTCTGAAGACAATCCAGTTAACGCCTTCAGTACAAGGCAATGTTATCAATGAGCCTTCAAAGTTGTAATAGTCCTTGTTTTCAGGATAGAAATCATCAAGTAAGATAGCCTGAGATAAATCCGTTTCAGTATTAGTGGCTTGAGGCATTTTATCCCAGATTAATTGCAAGGCTTGGTTTTTATCTCCATAGTTATTGAGAACTGAGACAACTGTGATTTTTTCATTATCCATCTTGTAGACGAAATGCCCTTCAAGAAGATAGGTTTTGCTATCTATTTCATTCTCAACTTGGCCTTCTGATTCTTGATTATTAAGGTTTAGTTCTGGGAGATCAACGTCCTCAGCTCCGGTGATATTAATGTGGGATTGTTCCTTACCCGCCTTGCTGAGTTTATAATCTTTAGAAAGGTCACCCCAATGTTCAGGAGCAGTTTTACCCGTATAGCCCCATTGGACCTCTTGAGACTTAGAGGTTTTACTTTGAGTTTCAGACTGGCAGGCTACGAGTAGGATGGTACTGGCTATAAGAGACAATAATCCAATTAGCTTAAAACTTTTCTTAGTTATAATCCCTAGATGCTTTTATTTTATAGCTAATATGAAAGAAAGTAAATTATAGTTTATTTAGAAAATTATAATTAAAAAATAAGTGTTTTACAAAAAGAAAAGAACTCGCTATTGCGAGCTCTTTATTCATTTTATCCCAAAGCGTCATCCATTGAAAGAACTTCGTGGAAGACACGTTGTGTCAATTCAGTTTTTTGTTCTGGAGTGAGGTATTTAGTGTTTACACAGTATCCAGAGATACGCACGATAACATCTTCACCGCTCATGATCTTTTCATAAACATCTGACAAGTCCATAACGTTCAAGTTAACGTGTTGTCCACCGTTTTCGAAGTATCCGTCAAGGATTGTTACCAAGTTGTCGACTTGTTCGTCACGAGTTTTACCAAGAGCACGAGGTGATACTTGAGTTGTCAATGAGATACCGTCAGCAGCATAACCGAAGTCAAGGCTAGAAAGTGAGTTCAAGTTCTGCAACCAACCACCTTTAGCTTTGTTAGATGGGTTAGCACCTGGTGAGAAGAATTCCAATTTAGACAAGTTCACTGAACCATCTTCGTTGAGGTATACCCCTTTGTGAACTGGAGAGTTACCAGTTTGTTTAGAGTAAGCAACGTTAGAAGTGATTGTAAGAAGTGAAACTGTAGCTTCTGCATCTTTGTAGAGTTTGTGGCTACGAAGACGAGTAGTGTAAGCTTCGATCAACCATTCTGCCAATTCGTTTGAACGTGGGTCATCTTCACCCCAACGTGGGTATTCACCGATTGTTTCGTAGTCGTAGATGTAGCCATCTTCGTCACGGATTGGTTTAACTGTAGCGTATTTGATTGCTGACAATGTATCAACAGTATTTGCGAAACCACAGATACCGAATCCCATGTTAGCACGTTGTTTAGTTGGTAAGAAGGCCATTTGAACAGCTTCGTAGTTGTACTTATCAGTCATGTAGTGGATGATGTTAAGGGCATCTACGTAAGTGTCAGTCAACCAGTCAAGAGATTTTTCGAAGTTAGCTTTAACAGTGTCAAAGTCAAGAACTTCATCACGGACTGGATCGATGTCAAATACTTTGTAGTCTTTATGAACATCGTCGTAACCACCGTTCAAACCAGTAAGAAGGGCTTTAAGAACGTTAACACGAGCACCGAAGTATTGGATGTTGTGGCGTTGTTCTTCGTTTTCTGGGTCAAGTGGTGATACACAACATGAGATACAGCTCATTTCACCGTATCCGTCTTTAGCCATAGTAGTCACCCCTTCGTATTGGATAGAAGAGTGTTTGTGAGACATTGACATACAATAACGACGGAAAGCGTATGGCAATTTGTCAGTCCAAAGAACTGTCAAGTTTGGTTCTGGAGAGTTACCGATGTTGTCAAGAGTGTTCAAGAAACGGTAGTCCATCTTAGTAACACGGTGACGTCCGTCAGCACCCATACCAGCCATAGAAGTTGTGATGAATGTTGGGTCACCTGAGTACAATTGGTCGTAAGCTTTTGTACGAGCAAATTTAACTGTACGAAGTTTCATAACGAAATCATCAACGAATTCTTGGATTTCTGATTCAGTGTAAGTACCACGAGCAAGGTCACGTTCTGCGTATACGTCAAGGACGATTGGCACACGACCAAGTGAAGTAGCGGCACCGTTGATTACACGACATACTGCCATGAAGGCGATGTTTGTCCATTGGATAGCTTCTTTAGTATCGAAGGCTGGACGACGAACATCTACACCGTAAAGGTCACCAAGGCGAACAACATCTTGAAGTGCTTGGTATTGAAGGTTAACTTCTTCACGAAGACGGATAGTTTCTTCGTCGATTTCTTTGATAGCATTCCAGTCGTTAACTTTTTCTTGCATCAAGTAGTCAGCACCATAAAGGGCAAGACGAGCGTAAACCCCGATGATACGTCCACGTGAGTAAGCATCTGGAAGACCAGTAACTGTGTGAGCGTGACGTGCACGACGGATGTTTGAAGTGTAAGCACGGAAGATACCGTCATTAACTGTAGTTACGTATTTAGTGAAAATTTCGTGTACAGCTGGATCTGGTTCATAACCGTGTTCTTTCAAAGCAGTTTCTGCCATACGGATACCACCTTTAGGCATGAAGTTCAATTTGAAGAGCTCATCATTTTGAATACCATAGATAAGTTCATCTTCTTTTGAAATGTATCCTGCGTCAATGTCAGCGATTGAAGTTGGACGAGTATCCATTGGGAAGCGTCCTTCAGCTTCATAGCCTGCTTTAGTTTCATCTACGATTTTTTTAATTTTTAGAGAGCGTTCAGTTGGTCCTGCAAGGAAGCTTTCATCACCATCATAAGGTTTGTAGTTTGCTTGAACGAAACGTGAAACACTAGCTTTTTCTTTCCAGTCAGTTCCTTTAAAGCCTTCCCATGCTTTTTCAAAAACATCTGTGTTAGTTTTAACCGTTGCCATATTTGGTTCTCCTATAATTCTAGTAACAAATCATCTGTTACATTCTCTAAAAGTATTCTATCACACAGTAACCGCTTACACAACTTTAAAACTGCGTTTTTAGAGACATTCTTTTATAATACAGTTTCGAAAATGAAAAATCTGTATTATAAATTTCTGTTTTTTGATAGATTTTGTTATCATAAGGGGAGAATGCTTTGTAGTCCCAAAGTTTTATGTGAAAAGCTTTACAGTGAGATAAATCTGAGAAAGGAGGCAGGGAGCCATGTTAGAGTTTCCTCTAATAAATGATACCAGTCGGAAAATCATCCATATTGACATGGATGCCTTTTTTGCTCAGGTCGAGATGAGGGATGACCCCAGTCTTAAGGACAAACCGGTTATTATCGGTCACGATCCCAGAAAAACAGGAGGTCGTGGTGTGGTGTCTACTTGTAATTACGAGGCTAGAAAATATGGTGTCCATTCAGCCATGTCTTCTAAGGAAGCCTATGAACGTTGTCCTAATGCTGTCTTTATCTCAGGAAATTATAGTCATTACAGAGAGGTGGGGATGCAAATTCGTGAGATTTTTAAACGCTATACCGACTTGGTAGAGCCCATGTCTATCGATGAAGCCTATCTTGATGTGACGATAAATAAGCTTGGTATCAAATCGGCGGTTAAAGTAGCTAAGCTTATCCAGTATGATATTTGGCAGGAACTTCACCTGACTTGTTCAGCAGGCGTTTCCTATAATAAATTTATTGCCAAACTAGCCTCTGATTTTCAAAAGCCTGCTGGTTTGACGGTGGTACTTCCAGAGGAGGCTCAGGAATTTTTGGAAAAGCTACCTATTGAAAAGTTTCATGGTGTTGGTAAAAAGTCAGTTGAGCGTCTTCATGACATGGATATATACATCGGTGCCGATCTTTTGAAAATTCCTGAGATAACCTTAATAGACCGCTTTGGCCGTTTTGGTTTCGATCTCTTTCGAAAGGCTAGAGGCATTTCCAATAGCCCAGTAAAGCCTAACCGTGTCCGTAAATCTATCGGAAGTGAGCGAACCTATGGTAAGCTCCTGTATAATGAAGATGACATCAAGGCTGAGTTGACTAAGAATGCTAGACGGGTAGCGGAAAGTGCCCAGAAAAATAAAAAAGTCGGTCGTATCATTGTTATCAAGGTTCGTTATTCGGACTTTTCAACCCTAACCAAACGTATGACCTTGGACAAATCGACCCAGGACTTTGACACCATCGAAAGGGTTTCCCATAGCATTTTTGATCAGCTAGACGAAAATAGCAGTGGTGTTCGACTGTTGGGTGTTACGCTGACAGGTTTGGAAGATCAAGAAGGTAGACAGTTAGACTTAGACGATTTAGCGTGACTATATTATAGTAGAGTTTTGACTTGTTACGTTGCCAGTTGACCTTAAAGCATTATCAGACCTGTGCTATCTTAATTAGTAAGTAATAGAAATGGGGTAATAAAAGTAATGAAAAAGTTTTTACCTACCTGTGCTTGACTTTAACAACCTTCTTGATTCTTGTAGCCTGTACTTCAAATAAGCCAGTTAAAAAGAAAAAAACGAATCAACTTCGACATAACGTGTCAAGACGAATGCGACGATTTTGATTGATATCATGCTTGGAAAATTAAGTAACAGTTTTTCAAAACTATACAGAAAAAATTATGAAACAGGACCGAAACGAATGTCTTTAAAAAACAGGTTGCAGTCACTATTGAAGAGAAGAAATTCACGCCTGAAGAAAATGACACCTATAAGTACATCGAAGGCTATGATGCTAAGGCACCAATTCAAGTGTTTTCAAAGTTTCTCAGGGTACGCCGTAATATGATTAGCAAGATTCAGGACTATAAACTGAAGGATGTTAAAGTCAAGGAAAATGAAGCAACAGTGACTGTTACTTTACGCTCTGTTAATGTCCATGGAGCTGAAGCTGCTGTTCGTACTCTCCTCATGAGTCTCTATGGTATTAATATTGACAAGTTGAAGCACTGGAACCAATCTGATAAGAGTAATGATGAAAAGGGTAAGATCAAAGATCTCACAACGAAGTTCCTTTAGGGTGAAAACTTTAACGGTGATTTAACGCCATTTAAGAATATTGATAAAGAATTGTTCTATATACCTTTGACAGGTGCAGATAATTTGGAAAGAACCTTCAAATTTACCGAAGATAATGGGGGCAACTGGACTATCTCTACAAAAGATTATAAAGAACTTGTCGAGGCTCTGATTGGCCATGATGAATCAGGAATTAAAGCCGTTTACGCCGAACGTATCCATAAGAATTTGTCAGACTATCAACCTGAAGATAGTAGCGACTCAAGTAATAAGTTAAAGATAAAAAGAGTTATCACTGATGTGGCAGCTCTTTTCTATCTTGTTATTTCTAGCCTTATCCCTATAACCTTTATCTATCACCTCTTAGGTTTTTATTATTAGACGAGTTTGGATGAAGATGGTAAACTGTTATCACTAACTATTAATGAAAGTATCGAGGATTATAGATATGAAAAAATGGCTTGCAGGCATAGGGATTCTTGGCTTGTCGGTTTTGACTTTGGCAGCTTGTGGAAACAAAAATGACAGTAAGGCATCTGGTGAAAAGCAGACGATTACTGTTGCGACTGACTCTGATACGGCACCTTTCACTTTTAAAAAAGGTGATGACTTCAAGGGTTATGATATTGATTTGGTCAAGGCTATTTTCAAGGATTCGGACAAATATGAGGTCAAGTTTGTAACGACACCTTTTGATTCCATCTTGACAGGGGTGGATTCTGGACGTTATCAGATTGCAGCTAATGACTTCAACTACAATGAAGAACGTGCACAGAAATATAGTTTTTCAGATCCGATTTCACGTTCTAACTATGCAATTACCAGTGCTGAGGGTACCAAGTATACTAGCCTAGACGATTTGTCTGGTAAGACGACAGAGGTGCTTCCTGGCTCTAACTACGCTCAGTTGCTTGAAAATTGGAACCACGCCAATGCGGACAAGACACCAATTACAATCAACTACGCTTCTAGTTCAACTGGTCTTTCAACGCGTGTTCAACACATTCAAGAAGGAAAAATTGATTTTATCCTTTACGATGCCATTTCGTCTGAGTACATTGTTAAAGATCAAGGCTATAAGTTGGCTGTAAACAAGATTAAAGACGATATCGGTATGAAGACTGATGGACTTGAATATCTTCTTTTCTCAAATGATAAGCAAGGTAAGGAACTCAAGACTTTTGTCAATAAGCGTATCAAAGAGCTCAAGAAGGATGGAACCCTTGCCAAACTCAGTAAGGAATACTTCGGTGGCGATTACGTCAGTGATTTGAAATAAGATGGTTAAAAGGTGAGACCGCTGTCTCAGCTTTAGATCGAAAACAAAGTTTTCTTTTGAGGCTTTCCTTAGGTAACAACGGACGTCAGTGACCTTCTTCGAAGTTTCATGACTAAGTTTTAAGCCTAAGGATTTAAAACTTCCGAACACCTGACACTTTAATGTTTCAGGTGTTTTTCTCACGGCGGAAAGCCTTGGTTTATGCTTACTTTGTTCCTAAAATAAGGATTCGTTGAGAGAAATTCTCAAAAATCTGTTTAAACCTCAACAAGATAGTGTTATCAGTGATATGATTTCCTTATCACTATGATAAGAAAAGACTATTTCACAGACTTTCCGAGTCGTGCTAAAATGAATATTATAAAATTTATGATAAGATATTAGGACGGTTAGCACTAGGCTAACCGACTTTTTTAGAAAGAAAGGGCAACATTGTGAAAAAGAGTATCGAAGCATTTAATCGGTCACCTTGGTATCTCCAAGTTATCATTGGTTTAATTGGTTTGGCAGTAGTTGTTGCTTTGGCTATTCCCGTATCATGGTTAGTGGAGATTCTTTGGAGTTATATTTTGCAATTGGTTACAATTGTCTTCAAATGGATTTCATCTTGGATGCCAGCTGGTAAGCTCTTCTCATGGAAGGCTGTCTTTGATGCGGTTCCTCAGATTGTAGAACGCTTGCCTTTAACCTTGGGCTTGACCATTGCAGGTGCCTTCTTTGGATTGATTTTGGCCCTCGTCTTTGCGGTTGTTAAGATTAATCGAGTTCGTATCCTTTATCCGATTCAAGCTGTTTTTGTGAGTTTCTTGCGCGGGACACCGATTCTTGTCCAACTCATGTTGACCTACTATGGTATTCCACTCTTCCTTCGTTACTTGAATGGTGAATTCGGATTAGATTGGAATATTAATGAGATTCCACCAGCTATCTTCGCTATTACAGCCTTTGCCTTTAACGAAGCGGCTTACATGAGTGAAACTATTCGTGCGGCAATTCAGGCTGTTGATGCTGGGGAAATCGAAGCTGCCCGTTCTCTTGGGATGACATCAGCACAGGTTTACCGTCGTGTCATTATTCCAAATGCGGCTGTTATTGCGACACCAAGTTTGATTAACAGTTTGATTGGTTTGACTAAGGGAACATCACTTGCCTTCAGTGCTGGTATCGTCGAAATGTATGCACAGGCTCAAATCCTAGGTGGTGCTGACTATCGTTACTTTGAACGTTATATCTCAGTAGCTCTTGTATACTGGGTAATCTCAATCTTGATTGAAAACATTGGTCGTTCAGTTGAAAATCATATGGCTATTAAGGTTCCTGAAGCGACTGACATTTCTGGAATTGGAGGTGACCGCTAATGATTAGCATCAAAAATTTGACCAAGGAATTTTCAGGGCAAAAGGTTCTCGATGGCATTGATATTGATATTGAAAAAGGTGAAGTTGTCGCTCTTGTTGGTGCCTCTGGTGCAGGGAAGTCGACTATCCTTCGTAGCTTGAACTATTTGGAACAGCCTGATTCTGGTACAATTATCATTGATGATTTTAAGGTGGATTTCGAAACAATTACCAAAGAGCAAATCCTTACCCTTCGTCGTAAGTTGGCCATGGTTTTCCAACAGTTTAACCTCTTTGAACGTCGTACAGCCTTGGATAATGTTAAGGAAGGTCTTAAGATTGTTAAGAAACTTTCTGACGAAGAAGCTACTAAGATTGCGAAAGAAGAACTCGCTAAGGTTGGGCTTTCTAATCGTGAAAATCACTACCCACGCCACTTGTCAGGTGGTCAAAAGCAACGTGTGGCCTTGGCCCGTGCCCTTGCCATGAAGCCTGATGTGCTCTTGCTTGACGAACCAACATCTGCTCTTGACCCTGAGTTGGTTGGTGAGGTTGAAAAATCAATCGCTGATGCGGCTAAGTCAGGTCAAACCATGATTTTGGTCAGTCACGACATGAACTTTGTTTATCAAGTGGCTGATAAGGTGCTTTTCCTTGAAAAAGGTCATATCCTTGAACAAGGAACACCTGATGAAATCTTTAACCATCCAAAAGAAGAGCGAACAAAAGAATTTTTCGCTTCTTATTCAAAACAATACCTTTAAGATGGGATTTTTGTTACAATAGAAAAGGTGGTGGGATAGGACTACATTTTTAGTTTATAGTCAAAGTCCCACAAGGATGATTAGTCGCCTTTGAATACTTCAAAGGCGACTAAGGAGTCCAATCAGATACTACACCGCGCAGTTATTACTATTCGGATTCAGAGGTTGGAGAATATTGTCTCAGCCTTTTCTATTTTTTACTTTAGGATGATTTATGTTATTAAATATTTTTAAATTTTATCTCTTAGGCCTTGTGATTGCTTTCTTTGTTTGCTTGGTGCTTGGTGCCCTTTGGCTTGGATGGCGTGCCCTACGTCGTGCAGACAAAACCGTTAAGGAGCGTCAAGGTGCCCTCTATGATGCTATTATGATGTCGATGGTTTCGATTCCAGTATTAGCATTTGCTTTTATGGCGATTCTTATCGTACTGAATGCATAATTCTAGCTTTGTTGGCACATTAGGTGTAAGATATCTCTACAAGAAAATCATATAAGGAGTTACTCATGTACGATACAATTGTTATTGGAGCTGGTCCTGCGGGAATGACTGCAGCACTTTATGCAGCCCGTGCCAACCTTAAAGTGGCAACTTTGGAGCAAGGTGCTCCTGGCGGACAGATGAATAACACGTCCGAAATTGAAAATTACCCTGGTTTTGAAAGTATTTCTGGTCCAGAATTATCAATGAAGATGTTTGAACCATTGGAAAAATTGGGCGTTGAAAATCTTTACGGTATCGTGTCTGGTATCGAAGACAAGGGTGATTATAAAGTTGTCAAAACTGGTGACGAGGAGTACCAAACCAAGACAGTTATCATTGCGACTGGTGCTAAACACCGCCACATTGGTGTTGCTGGTGAAGAAGAGTACAACAGCCGTGGGGTATCTTACTGTGCGGTGTGTGATGGTGCATTTTTCCGTAATCAAGACCTCTTGGTTGTTGGTGGTGGAGACTCTGCTGTTGAAGAAGGGATTTATTTGACACGCTTTGCCAACAGCGTGACCATTGTTCACCGTCGTGATGAATTGCGTGCCCAAAAGGTCCTTCAAGACCGTGCCTTCGCCAATGAGAAAGTCAAGTTTATCTGGGACTCAGTCGTTGAAGAAATCAAGGGTGATGACATCAAGGTTCGCAGTGTTGATATCAAGAATGTCAAAACTGGTGAGGTGACTAACCACGAATTTGGCGGTGTCTTCGTTTATGTGGGACTTGATCCTGTTTCAGATTACTTGACAGGTCTCGACATCACTGACCAAGATGGTTGGGTAATTACAGATGATAAGATGGCGACACGTATTCCTGGTATCTTTGCCATTGGGGATGTCCGTCAGAAAGACCTTCGCCAAATTACAACAGCCGTAGGGGACGGTGCCACAGCCGGTATCGAAGCTTATAACTATGTGACTGCACTTGGTGATAACTAAAATGAATGGAAACTCGGGAGGTTCTCGAGTTTTTTTGTGTTCTCTTGGGGGAATTTAACTTGTCTAGTCCTCTTTGGACCAACATCTAAGTGTGATTTTTTGTTATAATAGAAAAGTCTTACTAAAAAACAGTAAAAACGAGGTGACCGACTTGCGTGTTGTAGCAGGTGAATTTGGCGGGCGTCCGCTTAAAACGTTAGAAGGCAGAACGACTCGTCCAACAACGGACAAGGTCAAGGGTGCCATTTTCAATATGATTGGTCCTTTCTTTGATGGAGGACGTGTTTTGGATCTTTTTTCTGGGAGTGGTAGTCTGGCTATTGAGGCTATCAGTCGTGGCATATCGTCTGCTGTCCTTGTGGAAAAAGACCGTCGGGCACAGGCTGTTATCCAGGAAAATATCAAGATGACCAAAAGTGAGAAGCAGTTCCAGCTTTTGAAGATGGATGCGGCGCGTGCGCTGACACAATTGACGGGTCAATTTGATTTGGTACTTTTAGATCCGCCTTATGCCAAAGAGCAGATTGTGGCCAATATTACTCAGTTAGAGGAGCAAGGGCTCTTGGCTGAGGAAGTTATGTTGGTTTGTGAGACGGATAAGGCTGTGGACCTGCCTGAAGAAATTTCAAACTTTGGGATTTGGAAGCAGAAAACCTATGGTATCAGTAAGGTGACCGTTTACGTGCGTTAGCCTTAGATAGGGAAGTTGTAAAAAGGAATGCTATGACAAAAATTGCTATGTTTACGGGGTCTTTTGATCCGATTACTAATGGGCATATGGATGTTATTACCAGAGCTAGCAAGCTCTTTGATGAGCTCTATATAGGCCTTTTTTATAATAAAAATAAGCAGGGCTTCTGGGATGTTGCGACTCGCAAGCGTATTTTGGATGAGGTTGTGGCAGATTTTCCCAATGTCAAGGTTATAACGGCTCACGATAGTCTGGCTGTAGATGTCGCCAGAGATCTTGGGGTGACTTATTTGGTCCGAGGTCTTCGTAATGCGATAGATTTCGACTATGAGGTTAATATGGATTATTTTAATAAGGGACTGGCACCTGAAATTGAAACGGTTTATCTGGTTGCTAGTCATGAGGTGACACCTGTCTCCTCGAGTCGTGTACGTGAGTTGATTTATTTTGAGGGTGACATTAGTTCTTATGTTCCTCAAGCAGTTGTTAAGGAAGTGGAGGCCAAGCGTGGCAAACAAGACAAAATCTAAATTACTATTAGAGAAAATGTGGCGTATTAAGTGGTGGTTATTAAGTATTTTTACGGTACTTTTCCTCCTTTTTGCCCTCTTTTTCCCGCTAAATAATTATTATGTTGAGCTTCCGGGTGGTGCTTTTGATACCAAGGAAGTCTTGACTGTAGATAAGAAAGCTGATGATTCAAAAGGATCCTACAATTTTGTGGCGGTGGCTCAAACCAAAGCGACTTTGGCCTTGATGCTCTATGCTCAGCTTAATGATTTTGCAAAGCTTCAAACAGCTGAAGAGGCAACTGGAAATTACTCTGATGAAGATTTCATGCGTATCAACCAATTTTACATGGAGACTTCCCAAAACCAAGCGATTTATCAGGGCTTGACTCTGGCTGGTAAGGAGGCTAGCTTGGAGTATATGGGTGTTTATGTGCTTCAGGTGGCTGACGATTCTAGCTTCAAGGGAGTCCTTAATATTGCCGATACGGTGACAGCTGTCAATGGCAAGACTTTTGATAATTCTGCTGACTTGATTAAATACGTTCAAGGACTTAAGCTGGGTTCAAAAGTCAAGGTCACTTATACGACAGATGATAAAGAAAAGACTGCTACTGGTAAGATTATCAAGATTGCTAATGGTAAAAATGGTATTGGTATCGGTTTGACAGATCATACCGAGGTCAAGAGTCCTGAAAATGTGAAGTTTAAACTTGATGGTGTTGGTGGGCCAAGTGCGGGTCTTATGTTTACCTTAGCTATTTACGATCAGGTGTCTGGTCAAGACCTCAAGGCTGGTCGTAAGATTGCTGGAACGGGAACCATTGAAAAGGATGGTTCGGTTGGTGATATCGGTGGTGCCTACCTCAAGGTGAAATCAGCGGCTGATAGTGGTGCAGACATTTTCTTCGTGCCAAATAATCCAGTAACCAAGGAAATGAAAAAGGCTGATCCGGATGCCAAAACTAACTATCAAGAGGCCAAGGAAGCTGCTAAGAAACTGGGAACCAAGATGAAAATCGTCCCTGTTAAAACAGCTCAAGAAGCCATTGATTATTTGAAAAAGACTAAATAAGAAGAGAGAGTAGGACAGGCAGAAATCCATGATTTTTGTCTGAGTCTTACTCTCTTTTTTAGGTTAAAATGTTATAATAGGCTTTATGAAAAAACGTTATAGAACAGTCAATGATTACTATCGTGAAATTTTTGGCGAAAAGATTTTCAAACTACCAATAGATGCGGGTTTTGATTGTCCCAACCGTGATGGCACAGTGGCCCACGGTGGCTGTACCTTTTGTACGGTATCGGGGTCTGGGGATGCTATTGTAGCTCCTGAGGCACCGATTCGTGAGCAGTTTTACCATGAGATTGACTTCATGCACCGCAAATGGCCAGAAGTTCAGAAATATCTGGTTTATTTTCAAAACTTTACCAATACCCACGCGCCGCTTGAAGTTATCAAGAACCGCTACGAACAGGCTATCAATGAGCCTGGTGTTGTTGGTATCAATATCGGTACCCGTCCAGACTGTTTGCCAGACGATGTGATTGATTATCTGGCAGAACTCACAGAACGTATGCATGTGACCGTCGAGCTTGGCTTGCAGACGACTTATGAAGAAACGTCAGAACTCATTAACCGGGCACACAGCTATAATCTCTATGTGGAGACGGTTAAGCGCGTGCGTGAGCGTGCGCCAAAGGTTGAGATTGTATCGCATCTGATTAATGGGCTGCCAGGGGAAACCCACGAGATGATGGTGGAAAATGTTCGCCGTTGTGTGACGGATAATGACATTCAGGGAATTAAACTCCACCTCCTCCACTTGATGACCAATACGCGTATGCAAAGGGACTACCACGAGGGACGTCTTAAATTGCTGAGTCAGGAAGAGTATGTGTCAATCATCTGTGACCAGTTGGAAATCATCCCTGAGGATATCGTTATTCATCGAATCACTGGTGATGCGCCGAGAGATATGTTGATTGGTCCTATGTGGAGTCTCAACAAATGGGAAGTCCTCAATGCCATTGACAAAGAGATGGAACGTCGCGACTCATGGCAAGGATGCAAAGTAACTAGCGAGAAGGAGGAAAAAGCATGATTAAACGACCAATTCATCTATCTCATGATTTTCTAGCAGAAGTGCTGGATGACGAGAGTGTTGCTGTTGATGCAACCATGGGAAACGGTAATGATACAGCCTTTCTGGCTGGCCTTGCCAAGAAGGTTTATGCCTTTGACGTGCAGGAGCAGGCGCTCGAAAAGACTCGACAACGCTTGTCGGACTTGGAAATTGAAAATGCGGAACTCATTTTAGATGGTCATGAAAATCTGGACCGTTATGTCACGGAACCTATTCGTGCAGCTATTTTCAATCTGGGCTATCTGCCATCTGCAGATAAGAGTGTTATTACTAAGCCACATACGACCCTTGAGGCCATTGAGAAAATTCTTGACCGCTTAGAGGTGGGTGGTCGTTTAGCTATTATGATTTACTATGGTCATGATGGTGGCGATATGGAGAAGGATGCTGTGCTTGAGTACGTTATCGGTTTGGACCAGCGTGATTTTACAGCCATGCTTTACCAACCCCTTAATCAAATTAATACCCCACCATTTTTGGTGATGTTGGAGAAATTACAATGATTACAGATATTAAAGAAAAGCTTGCAGATATGCAGGCCAAATATATAGATAAGCAAAGTGCCGAGGATACTTTGAAGAAGGTTGATAATCGTAAAACGGCTAAAATTAAGAAAAAGTTAGCTAGTCTTGAGGTCGAACGTTGCCATAAACTTTTGGCCAAGGAAGATATCACTGCCATAGATAAAAAAATTAGTAAGCAAAAAGAACTATTCTCAAACTGTTGTCATAAGGAAGGGTAGGAGGAGCTATGCATTTATCATTAGCTTTGCTTGTTCTTCTTTTTAGCTTGATTTTATCGAACGTTATCAACCGTGTCTTTCCACGTCTTCCCCTACCTTTGATTCAAATTATTTTTGGAGTGGGTATTGGTTTTCTTTTGAAGGGACGTGCTTTCGAGCTTGAAACAGAACTTTTCCTAGCTTTCATTATTGCTCCCTTGCTTTTTCGTGAGGGTGAAGAAAGTGATATTACTAGTATTCTACGTAACTGGAAACTCATTCTATTTTTGATTTTTCCAGTTATCTTTGTGTCTACCTTGGGAATCGGTTATCTTGCTAAGGCCGTCTTGCCTGCTTCGGTACCCTTGTCTGCCTGCCTAGCCATCGGTGCTGCCCTTGGGCCAACGGATTTAGTGGCCTATTCGGCTATTTCCAAACGCTTCAGTTTTCCAAAGTGGATTAGTTATATTTTGCAGGGTGAAGGTCTTCTGAACGACGCATCTGGCTTGGTTGCCTTTCAGGTGGCAGTGACTGCATTGACAACAGGTGCTTTCTCCCTCCTTGGTGCTAGCTGGAATTTGGTTATTTCTGTGCTTGGTGGTTTTTTGGTTGGCTTGATTACAGCCCTATTTAATCGTCTCTTTTTGACCATTTTGGATAATATGGATGCTGCAGATGTCACAGGTGCACTCTTACTAGAGTTAGTGCTACCGATTTCCTCTTACTTTGTAGCCGAGGAAATTCATGCTTCTGGAATTATTGCCGTTGTCGTAGCAGGGATTTCACTTGCCAGTCGTTTCAAAAAAATCACCGTTTTTGATGCCAAGTTGGATAGTGTTTCTCACACGATTTGGGGAACCATTACCTTTATGCTTAATGGCATGGTCTTTTTCCTTCTGGGGACGGAACTTCCAACCCTAGCAGCCCCAGTACTGCGTAGCAGTACCTACGATAATCTCTGGATGCTGCTTGCTATCGTCCTTTTAACAGCGACCATGTTTGGCATTCGCTTTGTTATGATTAGTGCGGTATTTGCCCAAAGAGCTTGGAGGGCCAAACGATCACTAAAAAAAATCTGGAAGGGTGCTACGCTTTTGACTTTTTCTGGCGTAAAAGGAACGGTTTCGATTGCAACAATCCTTTTACTTCCGATTGCTAATATGACTGAGCTAGAACACAGTCTCTTGCTTTTTACGGTAGCGGGTGTTACGCTATTGAGCTTCTTGATAGGGATTTTAGTTCTACCTAGGTTAGCCACTGGACCAGCGCATACGACCAACCATTATATGCAGATTGCTATTCTTAATGATGTGGTAAGAGAGCTAGACAAAGACCTGAAGCAGTCTGCAAATCAAGGAGCTGTTTATGCTACCATTGACAACTATAACCAACGCTTGGAAGATTTAATCTTGGAGCAGGAATCAAATGATGTCAAAGAAGAGTTGGCCAATATCCGAGTAATGATTATGGAAATCGAGAGTGAGGGTCTGGAATACGCCTACAAGAATGGTAAGATTTCAGAACTCGAATACAATCTCTACCAACGTTATATCAAGGGCTTAGAGCGTCGTATTAACCGTGGTTTTGTCTCTAGTCTTTCTTACGCTCTAGCTGTCTTTGTGCGTGGCCTTCGTAGATTGTTGCACTTGGCTCTCACCTTCAAGTTTCGTATTGATCAGGATGAAAATAGAAGAGGCCCTAGGTTGACGGAAGAAAACCGCGACCATATGACTGAGCTCTATTTGACAAATACTGAGCAGATTTTGGAAGCCTTGAGTAATTTGGAAGGTGTTTATCATTCAGATCTCTTGTCTTATCTGAAACGTAGTCGCCTTCAAGAGGCTGAGATTATTCAATCAGGTGCCTTTGTTGAGCGGGTTATCACCCACCTTCATCCAGACAATATTGATGAAATGTTGCGAGGCTACTATTTGGAACGTAAGGTTATCAACGAGTACGAGCAGGCTGAACTTATCTCTAGCCGTTATGCCAAACAGCTTCGTAAGGAAGTCAATACTTTGGAGGACTATTCTCTCAAAGAAACAAGCAATACTTTGACCTATGATATGATTAATCTGGCCCGAAGGGGAGCTTAAGAAAGAATTTAGAGTAGAAAAAGAAGCCAAGTTATTAATTTGGCTTCTTTTAATGTTTGCTTTTTTCATTATCGTGGTCAGGAAAGAGACAGCCAAATCCTAGGCCTACTAGGATACCGTCAACAATCAGAGTTTCGGTAGGAATAGGGAGTAGGTCATAGATTGTATTAGCAATCATCAGCCCAATCAAGGTACTAATGAGGCTAGACTTATAATCTTTTTTCATGAGATTCTCAATTGTAAAGAAGATCAATAAGGCAACTGGAAAGAGTGGCCAAAGAGAAATCTCTATTTTTGGGAAGCCGGGAATACTGTAAATGATAACTGTTACTGCTGTAGCAATTAATCCAAAACCTATTACTTGAGTCATGTCCCTACCTCTTTTTCTATATCTTAAGATCTGTTGTTTTAACACTTACTAATGTATCAAAAGGGTAACTCTCGGACAATATCATATGTCTATGTGGATAATCTTAGAATCTATTCGGTCAAAAAAAGAAGTGTTTTGTTATCGAATTGGTAAAAGTCAAAAGATTTCCTCACACAGTAAAATCTCTGACAAAAGCCGTTTATATATAGTCGCTGCAGTATTTATTTTATTCAAGAACATCGATAGAACACCTTGTGCTTCCAGCTTTAATTTTGTATGGCGTATCTCAAATAAAAGAGAAGTAATGATGAAAGAATAAATCCCCCAGGCTTATAGTCTAGGGGACTTGTTTCTTTAATGTTGTTCGTAAATTAGCCCTAAATCAAGCTAATATTGATCGATTTTTAGAGAAGTGGGTTAATGTAAAAACGATGGTCATCAATTGGAATAATTTGAACAGGGTTTTGGTAGAAGTCAGCTAAAACTTCTGGTGTGATGACATCATTTTTGGGTCCTTGTGCTACGATTTTTCCTTGACGGAGTAGGAGAATATGGTCCATGTTTTCAGTGATTTCCTCAGCGTGATGAGTGACGTAAAGAACTAGCGGAGCATGAGGAAGCGAGGTGATACGATCAATCTGACGCAAGAGCTTTTCACGAGCAAAGAGGTCCAAGCCAACAGTCGCTTCATCAAGGATAATGATGTCAGGATCTTCCATGAGACTGCGAGCAATCAAACAAATTTGTTTTTCTCCTTGAGAGAGGCCATGGTATTTACGACCTATCAAATCCCCAGCACCAAGTGAAGTCAGCATGTCCTTAGCTTCTTGTAACTCCTTATCTCCATATGCCTTGTAGAGGATTGAGCTCTTGTATTTACCAGTAAGGACGATTTTTTCAGCGGTCATATGCTTAGGCAGACGCTCAGTGATAAAGGAGCTGACGATACCGATACGTTTACGAAGGCCTGTGATATCTCCTTTACCAAAGGCATAGCCAAGGATTTCGGCTTGACCTTCAGAAGGAAAGAAGTCAGCTGTCAATAAGCGTAGAAGTGTTGATTTCCCTGCGCCATTAAGTCCAAGGATAGCCCAGGTCTGGCCTTTTTCAACTGTCCAGTTAAGATCGGACAAGAGTGTTTTTCCTTGGCGAGCCAAGCTGACATTTTCTAAGCGTATAAGTGACATAAGTCTCTCCTTCGATGATAAATTACTCTAATTATAGCATAAAATAGGAACCTATATTGGAAAATTGTGATATAATGGAAGTCAGAATTTTTTTAGAGGAGAAGATAAAATGGAAGACTCTAGTGGTCAGTCCTTATTATTTCAATTTATTTTATTACTAATTTTAACCTTGCTTACGGCCTTTTTCTCAGCGTCTGAGATGGCTTTAGTATCACTAAACCGTTCACGTGTGGAACAAAAGGCTGAAGAAGGCGATAAGAAATTTATTCGCCTGCTCAAGGTTCTTGAAAATCCCAATAACTTCTTATCGACTATTCAGGTTGGTATTACTTTTATCAGTCTTTTGCAAGGGGCCAGTCTCTCTGCTTCGCTAGGAGCAGTCATAGCAACCTGGTTTGGCCACGTAGCCTGGGCTAAAACAGCAGGTAGCGTGGTATCTTTGGTGATCTTGACTTACATTTCTATCGTTTTTGGTGAGCTTTATCCTAAGCGTATTGCCATGAATCTTAAAGAGAATCTAGCCATCTACTCAGCGCCTGTCATTATTGTTACTGGTAAGATTGTTAGTCCCTTTGTTTGGATTCTTTCGGCGTCAACCAATCTTTTGTCTCGTTTGACACCTATGACCTTTGATGATGCAGATGAGCAGATGACACGTGATGAGATTGAGTACATGTTGACCAAGAGTGAGGATACACTTGAGGCTGAAGAAATTGAAATGCTCCAAGGGGTATTCTCTCTTGATGAATTGATGGCGCGTGAGGTTATGGTCCCTCGTACAGACGCCTTCATGATTGATATTGAAGACAATACTCAAGAAAATATCCAAGCTATTCTCAAGGAAAGTTTCTCTCGTATTCCTGTTTACGAAGATGACAAGGATAAGATTATCGGTGTAATCCATACCAAAAACCTCCTTCAAGCAGGTTATGAGCTCGGTTTTGAGAATGTTAAGCTTCGCCGTATCATGAATGAGCCCCTCTTTGTTCCAGAAACAATCTTCGTTAATGACCTCTTGGCAGCCTTTCGTAATACCAATAATCAAATGGCCATCTTGCTTGATGAATATGGTGGTGTGGCTGGTCTTGTGACCTTCGAGGATCTTTTGGAAGAAATCGTCGGTGAAATTGATGACGAAACAGATAAAGCCAGTGTGGAAGTTCGTGAAATAGGAGAGAATACCTATATTGTTGAGGGGGCTATGACTCTTAATGACTTCAATGAACACTTTGATACAGAGCTTGAAAGTGATGATGTTGATACTATCGCAGGCTATTATTTGACTGGTGTAGGAGCAATTCCCACTCAAGAAGTCAAGGAACATTATGAAGTTATCAACAAGGACAAACATCTTGAATTTATTAACGATAAGGTTAAGGATGGTCGCGTAACTAAACTTAAGGTAATCATCACAGCAGCTCCAGAAGAAGCAGGAGAATAGAATTCACCAGCTTTAGATTAGAAAAGACTAGAGCTAAAAAGTAAGATAATGATAATTGAGCGCCTTCTTTCCTTTGAATAGGAAGCGCTTTTTATTATCTTTTTTGATAAGTGTTTTTAATAGATATAATTAGATTAGAAAATGGATGAAAATCGCTATACTATTATATTTCAATAAAACATCTAGTTATTATTGGCCTACGACCTTGTTTTTTGAAGTAATTTAAACAGGTTTTGAAATGATGGTAGATTAAGCATAAAAATAAATAAGATTTTGATTAAAACGCTTCTCTATTTCTTTTTATGACAGAATATAAATTAACTGATAAATGAAAAAGGAAAATCTTAATAGCTTCTAAAAAATCTCTATATTCTATACATAGTAGCTTGCTTTTACTCACCCTTATTCTAGTAGCTTTTCTACCAGTAACTTCTTTTGCAGATGACGGCATTGCGACAAATGATACTGTTCTTACGCAGCCAAAAACTGATACAGATACAAATACAAGTGAGGCCCCTCAATCACCTGAAGTTCCTTCAGTCAACGTTAATGGTCAACCTGTTGTTACTGTGACACCAGCAGCACCAGTTATCACAGCAGCTGGTCAAACAATCATTTCTACACGAAACAGTCAACTTGTTGTTCCTGAAGTACAGGATTCAAAGTGAATGCTGATGGTACATTGATTGGTAAAGATGCCAAAGGTAAAGAAGTCATTTTTCCCAAGACTGGTGAAGCATCAACTGCAATCTTGACATTTGTAGGAACATTCTTCCTTACTATTGCAGTTCTATTGGGATTTAAGAAACGTGCCTAATCGTATAGATAATAAAAAAACTGGATTCTTCCAGCTTTTTACTTTTTCTTCTGGTATAGTATAGTTATATTGTAATTTCAGATGTATTATAGTATAACCTTTGCTTGAATTCAGGCAGATATAGAGCATGTTTCCGATAAAAGAGGTATAATAAAATCATGTAAAAAGCGTTTTCAAGGAGGCTGCCATGGCAGAAATTGATTACAGTCAGGTGACTGGACTTGTTCATTCAACCGAAAGTTTTGGATCTGTAGATGGTCCTGGTATCCGTTTTATTGTTTTCATGCAAGGCTGTAAGATGCGTTGCCAATATTGTCATAACCCAGATACTTGGGCTATGGAGTCAAATAAGGCTGTTGAACGTACAGTTGAAGATGTCTTAGATGAGGCTCTTCGTTTCCGTCATTTCTGGGGTGAGCATGGTGGTATCACTGTATCAGGTGGTGAGGCCATGCTTCAGATTGATTTTGTCACTGCCCTCTTTACAGAGGCTAAGAAGCTAGGAATTCATTGTACGCTTGATACTTGTGGGTTTGTTTACCGCAATACTCCTGAGTATCATGAAGTTGTTGACAAACTTTTGGCTGTGACAGACTTGGTCCTACTTGACATCAAAGAGATTGACCCCGAACAACACAAGTTTGTGACTCGTCAACCTAATAAGAATATTTTGGAATTTGCTCAATATCTGTCTGATAAACAAGTTCCAGTCTGGATTCGCCATGTCTTGGTACCTGGTTTGACAGACTTTGACGAACACTTGGTTAAGCTTGGTGAGTTTGTAAAGACCTTGAAAAATGTCGATAAATTTGAAATTCTTCCCTATCATACAATGGGTGAGTTTAAATGGCGTGAGCTCGGTATTCCATATCCTTTGGAAGGAGTTAAACCACCAACTGCAGATCGAGTTAAAAATGCCAAAGCTCTCATGCACACTGAAACGTATCAAGAGTATAAAAATCGTATCGGTGTCAAAACCTTGGATTGAAAAAGAAGCTCTTGACAAGGGCTTTTTAACTTTGCTATTATTTAGGGAGCAATAAAGAGCGGGTAAATTATGTTTCGTATTTTAAAATTTGATGATGACTTTGTTTATCTCAGTCATCCTGACGGGCGACTTAAGAAAATAGATCGCACGCTTTTTGATTTTGATATAAAATTAGGAGACCGTATAGATGTCTATCAGGATGGGGACTTGACAGTTGTTACTCCGGCAGAAGTTCAAACGGACTTGAGCCTAGAGGGAGACAAATCTGTTAAATCACACCTCTTACAAGGGATTTTAGATCTTTTCCTTGAAACCCTTAATATTCACAATAATCATTTGGGTGACTTGAAGAAGATTTTCACGCAGTTATTGATTACACTCTTCATGGCTTGGAGCTTGTTAGGAGTTATTCTGGTTGAGATTCTTCTCTTTGCAGAGTCAATTATTGTTTTCCTATGGAGACTCTTGGTTCGTCTTATTAAGTGGATGAATATTAAAGACAATACTAAGGTCTTGGTTGATGAGACGCAAAAACGTCATGCTAAGCGTGAGCGTCAAAAAGCTCAAAGACGTGAGCAGGAAAGACGTCGTCAGGAAGAACTAGAAGAACGTGAATATCTTCGTGAAACAGAACGTCAAAAGGAACTCATGATTGTTGAAGCTAGCCTTAGTCAGGAAGCGGAGCGTGAGAGTCTTTCAACTAGCCTTGCTTTGGAGCAAGCAGGTGTCTCAAGTCAATCTGCTAGTGAAGACTTGGTCGAAGAAAGTCAGTCAACTTCAGAGTCAGCAGTGATGTCTGAAGCAGCAAAGTCTGAAAAATAGAACAAAAAAAGAACTGAGAGTTAAAATCTCGGTTCTTTTTCATATGAGAAAAGCACCAGAGGTGCTTGTGAGAGGTGACTAAAGTGTTTTTTCAGAGTCACGAACAATGAGCAAGTCAACTTTTGCGTGACGGAGAATGTACTCAGAAGATGAACCGATAAGCAAACGCTCAAAAGTATTGAGACCAGTGGCACCAACCATAATCAGGTCAACATTTTCCTTATCAGGGATATCAACAGCCAAGAGGCTCTTAGGATTACCGAACTCAATAACTTTGCGAATCTTGGTTAAACCAGCTTCTCTGGCTTGACGTTCAAAGTCAGCCAATACAGCTTTAGCCTCGTCTTCTAGTTTTTCATAGATGTAAGAGTCGAAAGTCGCAACGCTTTGAAGGGCGCGTGTATCGATAACGTGTACCAATAGTAACTGAGCATTATTACGTTTTGCAACGTGCACACCTTTAATAAAGGCCAGTTCTGATTCGTAAGAACCGTCGATAGCTACCATAATACGTTCATATTGTTGAGACATAAGCTCTACCTCCTATCTTTAGCTTTATTATACTCCTTTAATCTAAAAAATGAAAGCGTTGTTATAGATTTTCTGAAATCTTTTTTTGACTGCTTACTTTAGGATGCTCTTGGTAATGTGAAGATTTCAGTATTATCTAAAAATTGAAGATTGCTTGAAAAAGAGGTATAATACAATCTGTTATTAGCTTCGTAAGAAACATGATAATTAAAAAAGAGGAAGACAAGTCTTCAGAAATGATACCAATTGGCCAAGCCTAAAATTGGTGTCAATAAGAGTAGAAATCTCCATCAGGTGTTGAATTTTTTTATTTTCTACTAGATGTGTCTGCTTTAGTATCTTTTGAAAGGATTAACTTATGAAAACATTTGATAAATCATCAAAGTTGGAACACGTTGCCTATGATATTCGTGGTCCAGTTTTGGATGAGGCCAACCGTATGATTGCCAACGGTGAAAAAATTCTCCGTCTTAATACAGGAAATCCTGCGGAATTTGGTTTTACAGCACCAGATGAAGTCATTCGTGATTTAATTATGAATGTTCGAAACAGTGAAGGGTATTCGGATAGTAAGGGGATTTTCTCAGCTCGTAAGGCGATTATGCAGTATTGCCAGCTAAAGGGATTCCCAAATGTAGATATTGATGATATTTATATTGGTAATGGTGTTTCAGAAATGATTTCCATGTCTATGCAGGCCTTGCTTGATGATGGAGATGAGGTTTTGGTCCCAATGCCAGACTATCCTCTTTGGACTGCCTGTGTCAGTCTAGCTGGCGGTAACGCTGTGCACTATGTCTGTGATGAAAAATCTAACTGGTATCCAGACATTGATGATATCAAATCAAAGATTACATCAAATACTAAGGCTATTGTTATCATCAATCCGAATAACCCGACAGGTGCTCTTTACCCTAAAGATGTTCTTGAACAGATTGTCGATATTGCACGCCAAAATGACTTGATTATCTTTGCGGATGAGATTTATGACCGCTTGGTTATGGATGGTAAGAAACACATTGCTATTGCAAGTCTTGCACCAGACGTTTTCTGTGTATCTATGAATGGTCTTTCTAAATCTCACCGTATTTGTGGTTTCCGTGTGGGTTGGATGGTTCTTTCTGGGCCTAAGAAGAATGTTCGGGGCTATATTGAAGGGCTTAATATGTTGTCCAATATGCGCCTTTGTTCTAATGTGCTCTCTCAACACGTAATTCAGACCTCACTTGGGGGTTACCAATCTGTTGATGAGCTTCTGATTCCTGGTGGTCGTATTTATGAACAACGTGAGTTTATTACAAACACAGTAAACGATATTCCAGGACTTACAGCTGTTAAGCCAGATGCAGGTCTTTACATTTTCCCTAAGATTGACCGCAACATGTATGATATTGACGATGATGAAGAGTTCTGTCTTCGTCTCTTGAAGAAGGAAAAGGTCCTCTTGGTTCCAGGTAAAGGCTTTAACTGGAATGAACCGGACCACTTCCGTATTGTCTACCTTCCTCGTGTGGAAGAATTGGCTGATCTTGGAAATAAAATCGAACGTGTTTTGTCATATTACAAGCGCTAAATTCGTGAAAACTGGACAAAAAGGCTTGTCCAGTTTTTATCTTGCTTAAAAAAGAGTCGCTTTTACCTAAAATCCGAACGTTTCCCCTAAAAAGACATAATATAATGAATAGTAGAATAATAAATAATTTTCAGACAATTGTTTGCAATTTTTAGGTCAGGTGTGCTATAATGATAGGGCTAGCGGGTCTTAACGGATATGCTTGGTACAGGACCTGAGATTATTAAGATTATAAATAGAAAGTGAAGATAATAAAAATGGCAAATTTGCTGGCTAAAACACGTAAAATTACTTCTATCTTGCAACGCTCAGTAGATAGCTTGGAAGGAGATCTTCCATACAACAACATGGCTGCTCAGTTGGCAGATATTATTGATTGTAATGCTGCTATCGTAAATGGTGGTGGTGCTCTCCTTGGTTTTGCTATGAAATACAAAACCAACACTGACCGCGTGGAAGAGTTTTTTGAAGCGAAACAGCTTCCAGAGGAATACACACGTGGTATCAGCCGTGTTTATGATACTCAAGAAAATATCGGTATTGACAGTGACTTGACCATTTTCCCAGTGGAATCAAAAGATGATTTCCCAGACGGTTTAACCACAATTGCACCAATCTATGGTGGTGGTATGCGTCTTGGTTCTTTCATTATTTGGCGTAACGACCATGATTTTGTGGACGACGACCTTATCTTGGTTGAGATTGCATCTACAGTAGTTGGTTTGCAATTGTTGAATCTTCAAACAGAAAACTTGGAAGAAACAATTCGTAAACAAACAGCTATTAATATGGCTATTAACACCTTGTCTTATTCAGAAATCAAGGCAGTTTCAGCTATTTTGAATGAGTTGGACGGTTTAGAAGGTCGTTTGACAGCCTCTGTTATTGCGGACCGTATTGGAATTACGCGTTCAGTTATTGTTAATGCTCTTCGTAAGTTGGAATCAGCTGGTATTATTGAGAGCCGTTCACTCGGTATGAAAGGGACTTATCTTAAAGTCCTTAACGAAGGTATCTACGACAAATTGAAAGAATACGAATAAGAAGAATACTGAAAGAAAGTGAGGTAGGAGGGACCTGCCCCACTTTTTTTAAAAGGAGAAAGTAATATGACAAAAGCATTGATTTCAATTGATTACTCTTATGATTTTGTAGCAGATGATGGAAAGTTGACGGCTGGTAAGCCTGCTCAAGCTATTGAAGATCGTATTGCTCAGGTAACTCAAGAGGCCTATGATAATGGGGATTATATCTTTGTTGCCATGGATCGACATGATGAGGGGGATACTTTCCATCCTGAGACTAAACTCTTTCCACCTCACAATATTGCAGGGACAGCTGGACGAGGACTTTATGGTAAGTTAGCTGGTGTATATGATGCCATCAAGGATGATAATCGTGTATTTTGGATGGATAAGCGTCACTATTCAGCCTTTTCAGGAACTGACTTGGATATTCGTCTACGTGAACGTCGTGTGACAACAGTCGTTTTGACGGGAGTTTTAACAGATATTTGTGTGCTACATACGGCTATTGATGCTTATAATTTGGGCTATGATATTGAGGTTGTAGCGAGTGCAACAGCTTCCTTGACACCTGAAGCTCATGACTTTGCTATCGGGCATTTTAAGAATGTGCTTGGAGCAACAATTGTAGAGTAAGAGTTGGTTGCGACTCTTTTTTGACGGTAAAGTCCCATTGTGACACCTCGTCTTCATTCTGAAGCACCATTTTATATGGTGTTTTTTTTGATGGGGCTAAACTTAGTGAAAGAAATATAGTTTATTGAATAAAACAGTAGTTAGGAGAGAAAATAGGAAAAACATTTTATAATATGACAATTTGTGTCATGTTATTGCAGTATAATAAATATAGGAGATGTTAATACTATGAAAGATAATAGGCTATTTAGATTACTGTATTATATTTTAGAAAAAGGTAAAGTTACAGCAAGCGAACTTGCAGATAAATTTGAGGTGTCAGTAAGAACTATCTACCGAGATATTGATTCTATGAGTAGCTCTGGTATTCCCATCTATGCTTTGCGAGGAAGAGGTGGTGGAATAGAAATTGCTGAGGACTTTGTTCTTAGTAAATCGCTACTTTCTGAGAATGAGAAACAACAGATTTTGTCAGCTCTTCAAGGATTGGAACATGCAACAATACAGCATGAGAATGAACTATTAACAAAACTATCAGCACTTTTTAAAATAAAAAACACTAGTTGGATCGAAGTTGATTTTAATAATTGGCAAAACAATAAGATGTATGAAAGAACATTCAATGATATAAAATCAGCAATCTTAAGTAAAAAGATTATCTCATTCGCATATTTTAGTAGTAATGAAAAAGAGACAAACAGAAGTGTCAAACCTGTGAGATTACTTTTCAAGAGTCAGGACTGGTACCTATATGCCTTTTGTTTACTTAGAAATGATTTTAGATATTTTAAGTTGTCTAGAATGAAGCATATAGAAGTTCATGATGAAAAGTTTGATGATAGCTTTGAAAATGTAATACTGAAAAAAGAAATGCCACATGATAATGTCAGGCGTATAAAAGTCAAATTCGACCGCAAAGTTGCTTTTCGAGTATATGATGAATTAAGCAGTGAGATTATGGAAGATGATGACGGAAATCTATATACTGAATTAGAAATAGTAGATGATTACAATCTATACTATTACCTTCTTTCTTTCGGAGATAGTGTAGAAGTTTTAGAGCCTGAAGAAGTTAGGGCTCAAATTAAAGAAATGATAACAAAAATGACAGAAAAATATAAAACATGACAAATGGTGTCAAGTATTGCGCAGTATAATGTAATTGACCAAAAGAAAGGGAGGATTATATGATGAAATACGAATGGAGAAAAGAAGAAAAAAGTCTATACAGTGTAAAACGAATGCCTATTCTTGTAGAAGTACCAAAACAAAAATTTATTTCGATAGATGGGGATGGTAATCCGAATGAAGCGGATTTTTCAAACAGGATAACTGCACTGTACTCACTGGCCTACTCTATTAAGATGATGTACAAAAATGCAATGAAAAGTAATAGAAGTGTTGATACCACAGATTTTACAGTATATCCATTAGAGGGCCTTTGGAAAAAAGTAAATCAAACAGTACTTGATAAAAGTAAACTAGAATACACATTAATGATTAAGCAGCCAGATTTTATTACACAAGAGATGTTTACAAATGCAATGGAGAGTGTGAAAAAGAAAAAACCTAATGTCTTGTATGAAGAAATAAGTTTTAGGGAGATAGAAGGGGGAAAAGCTGTTCAGATGTTACATATTGGCAGTTATGATAATGAGCCTAGAACATTTGAACAGATGGATGATTTTACTAGGAAGCTTGCTTTAACAAGAATAGGTGATTTCCATAGAGAAATATATCTAAGCAATAAAAATAGAACATCGGAAGATAAACAAAAAACAATCTTAAGATATTTAGTAAAATAGAAGAGTATTATCACGATAGTCCTACTCTCGTTTTTATCTAAAATCATAGGATAGTATCAGTTTTCCGTAGTTTACTATAAGAAAACGATTACAGGCTATTGTATACTATTACTATATTAAATCGAAATATATAAGAGGTAGAACAATGACTAAAAAAATGACTTTTCCTGACGGATTTTTGTGGGGTGGGGCGACAGCGGCCAACCAATGTGAGGGTGCCTATGATGCGGATGGGCGTGGTTTAGCCAATGTTGACGTGGTGCCAATTGGTGAGGATCGTCTTTCAATTATCACAGGACGTCGTAAGATGTTTGATTTTGAGGATGGTTATTTTTATCCAGCTAAGGAAAGTATCGATATGTACCACCGTTACAAGGAAGATATTGCTCTCTTTGGTGAAATGGGATTTAAGACCTATCGTCTTTCTATTGCTTGGTCACGTATCTTTCCTAAGGGGGATGAGTCTGAGCCAAATGAAGCTGGGCTTGCCTTTTACGAGGACCTCTTCAAGGAATGTCACAAGCATGGCATTGAACCTTTGGTGACGATCACACACTTTGATTGTCCCATGCACTTGATTACCGAGTATGGAGGATGGCGTAATCGTAAGATGCTTGGTTTCTATGAAAATCTTTGCCGTACCCTTTTCACACGCTTTAAAGGTTTGGTGAAGTACTGGCTTACTTTCAATGAAATTAATATGATTCTCCATGCACCATTTATGGGAGCGGGACTCTGCTTTGAAAAGGGTGAAAATGAGGAGCAGGTTAAATACCAGGCGGCCCACCATGAGTTGGTAGCTTCAGCCATGGCGACTAAGTTGGCCCATGAGATTGATCCTGAAAATAAGGTCGGTTGTATGTTGGCAGCAGGTCAGTATTATCCAAATACAGCCCACCCACGCGACTACTGGGCAGCCATGCAAGAAGATCGTAGTAGTTATTTCTTTATTGATGTTCAAGCTCGTGGAGAGTATCCAAATTATGCTAAGAAGCAATGGGAACGTGATGGTATTGGGCTTGAGATGACGGAAGAAGATTTGACCCTTCTTAAAGAGCATACTGTTGATTTTATTTCTTTCTCTTACTATGCAAGTCGTGTGGCTTCAGGCGATCCAGAAGTTAATGAAAAGACCGCTGGAAATATCTTTGCCTCTATTAAAAATCCCTATTTGGAAGCTTCAGAGTGGGGTTGGCAAATTGATCCACTAGGTCTTCGTATTACCCTTAACGTTATTTGGGATCGTTATCAAAAACCGATGTTTATTGTTGAAAATGGTCTCGGTGCTGTGGATACACCAGATGAAAATGGTTATGTTGAAGATGATTACCGTATCGACTACTTGGCAGCTCACATCAAGGCCATGCGTGATGCTATTAATGAAGATGGTGTAGAGCTTTGGGGCTACACAACCTGGGGCTGTATTGACCTTGTTTCTGCTGGAACTGGTGAAATGAAGAAACGTTATGGCTTCATCTATGTGGATCGAGATAACGATGGTAATGGTAGTCTTAAACGCTCTAAGAAGAAATCATTTAACTGGTACAAAGAAGTTATCGCAAGTAACGGTGCCTCTGTAGAATAGGGTGTGAGTTCTCGACCAATGACATCTATGAGTTGAGAGGTGTTGAGTGTTCTAAGCCATGTGCTAGTCTGAATCCTGTTTTACGCATGTAACGAGCACTAAGAAAAAATTGATCTCCATTTAAAGTCAGCCTTAGGGTTGGCTTTTTTTGTAAAGGATAGAAATTGTAATATTTTCTAAAAAATGATATTTTTATTAGAGTTTGAGAGAAAGAAAACATGGGTAAAAAATCAGTTGTATTTGTAGCTGAGCTATCCTATATGGAAAAGTTAGAGGTAGCTCTTAAATCTTTGTGTGCACATAAAGGGCAGTGGAAAATTTATGTGCTAAATGAGAATTTACCAACAGAATAGTTTACGCTGATGAATCGTCGTTTAAAGTCTACTGATTCTGAAATTCTTAATTGTCGTGTGTCTGCCGAAAGCTTTAAACATTTTTCGCTTCCAAGTGCGCATATTCATTATGCGACTTTTTTCCGTTATGCGATTCCTGAGTTTGTTCAAGAAGATCGTGTTCTCTATTTGGATTGTGATATGATTTTTACGAAGGATTTGTCACCACTTTTTGAAGTGGATCTGGGCGGATTTGGCTATAAGAGCCGTTGCACTTGCCCATCAAAAAGAGCCTAATCTTCGCTTTGACATCTATGGTAAAGGTGGGGAACAAGAGAATCTACAAGATCTGATTGATACTCTTGGGGCGAATGATTACATTCAACTTAGAGGACATGCGGATTTGCGTGACGTCTACCCACAGTATGAACTTTATGTTACCGCCACTCAGTGGGAGATCTTTGGTTTGACTCTGATGGAGGCGGTGGGAGAAGGTCTAGCCCTGGTTGGTTTTGATGCCCGTTATGGCAATCCAACTTTCATTAAAGATGGTAAAAACGGCTTTCTGGTTCCTTATAGAGAAACTATGGATGAGAACCTACTTGTTTCTCAGATGGCGGACAAAATTGTATTTGCCTTAGAGAGTGAACTTGAGTCTATGCATCAAGTCTCATACGACCTGGCAAAACAGTATTTGAAGCCAGAAATCCTAGAGGCTTGGAGAAAGCTCTTGATAGCCATACGATAAGTGTTTTGAAAAAGCTCTATCTCTGTAAACTGTAGTGACAAAAAAGTTACTACAGTTTTTTTATCCTCTAAGCAAAATATGCCTAATTATGGTAAAATAGAAAGTATTGAAAAATCATCATTTCACGAAAGGAAGCAAGATGAAAATTACGCAAGAAGAGGTAACCCACGTTGCCAATCTTTCAAAATTGAAATTCTCTCCAGAAGAGACAGCTGAGTTTGCGACAACCTTGTCTAAAATTGTCGACATGGTAGAATTGTTGGAAGAAGTGGACACAACAGGTGTTGCCCCAACAACGACCATGGCTGACCGCAAGACCGTATTGCGTCCGGATGTTGCTGAAAAAGGGACTGACCGTGACCGCTTGTTTAAAAATGTACCTGAAAAAGATAACTATTACATCAAGGTACCAGCTATCCTAGAAGATGGAGGAGATGCCTAATGTCATTCAACAATAAAACCATTGAAGAGTTGCACGACCTCCTTGTCTCTAAGGAAATTTCAGCAACGGAATTGACACAAGCGACGCTTGATGATATCAAGGCGCGTGAAGAAGCAGTCAATGCCTTTGTAACGGTGGCCGAAGAAGCTGCCCTTGCGCAAGCTAAGGCCATTGATGAAAAAGGAATCGATGCAGACAACCTCTTGTCAGGTATTCCACTCGCTGTCAAAGACAATATCTCAACAGATGGCATTTTGACAACTGCGGCTTCAAAAATGCTCTACAACTACAAGCCAATCTTTGATGCGACAGCTGTTGCCAATGCAAAAGCTAAAGATATGATTGTCATCGGGAAGACCAACATGGATGAATTTGCCATGGGTGGATCTGGTGAAACATCTTATTATGGCGCGACTAAAAACGCTTGGGACCACAGCAAGGTGCCTGGTGGATCTTCTAGTGGTTCAGCAGCTGCTGTAGCTTCAGGGCAAGTCCGTTTGTCGCTTGGTTCAGATACAGGTGGTTCCATCCGTCAACCGGCTGCTTTTAACGGGATTGTTGGTCTCAAACCAACTTACGGAACGGTTTCACGTTTTGGCCTCATTGCCTTTGGTAGCTCACTTGACCAAATTGGTACTTTCTCACCAACGGTTAAGGAAAATGCCCAATTGCTCAATGTCATTGCCAGCGAAGATGCCAAGGATTCAACATCTGCACCTGTTCGTGTAGCAGACTTTACTTCTAAGATTGGTCAAGACATTAAAGGCATGAAGATTGCCCTTCCGAAGGAATACCTCGGTGAAGGAATTGACCCAGAAGTCAAAGAAACTATCCTTAATGCGGCTAAACATTTTGAAAAATTGGGAGCAACTGTCGAAGAAGTCAGCTTGCCACACTCTAAATACGGGGTTGCCGTTTACTACATCATCGCTTCATCTGAAGCTTCTTCAAACTTGCAACGTTTCGACGGGATTCGCTATGGTTTCCGTGCAGAAGATGCTAAAAACTTGGATGATATCTACGTGAACACTCGTAGCCAAGGCTTTGGTGATGAGGTCAAACGCCGTATCATGCTTGGTACCTTTAGCTTGTCATCTGGTTACTACGATGCTTACTACAAGAAAGCTGGTCAAGTCCGTACCCTCATTATCCAAGACTTCGAAAAAGTCTTTGCAGATTACGACCTCATCCTTGGTCCAACAGCTCCAAGCGTGGCCTTTGATTTGGATTCGCTCAACCATGATCCGGTTGCCATGTACTTGGCTGACCTCTTGACTATTCCAGTCAACTTGGCAGGTCTTCCAGGGATTTCGATTCCTGCAGGTTTTGCTCAAGGTCTTCCAGTTGGTTTGCAGTTGATTGGTCCGAAGTATTCTGAAGAAACCATCTACCAAGCTGCAGCTGCCTTTGAAGCAACGACGGATTACCACAAGCAACAACCCCTTATTTTCGGAGGTGACAATTAATGAACTTTGAAACAGTCATCGGACTTGAAGTCCACGTTGAATTGAATACAAACTCAAAAATTTTCTCACCAACCTCTGCTCACTTTGGGAACGAGCAAAATGCCAATACTAATGTGATTGACTGGTCTTTCCCAGGGGTGCTTCCTGTCTTGAACAAGGGTGTTGTGGACGCTGGTATCAAGGCTGCTTTGGCGTTGAATATGGATATCCATCAGCACATGCACTTTGACCGTAAGAACTATTTCTACCCTGATAATCCAAAGGCTTACCAAATTTCGCAATTTGACGAGCCAATCGGTTACAACGGTTGGATTGAAGTACAATTGGAAGACGGCTCAACTAAGAAAATCGGGATTGAACGTGCCCACTTGGAAGAGGATGCCGGTAAAAACACCCACGGAACAGACGGTTTCTCTTATGTAGACCTCAACCGTCAAGGGGTTCCATTGATCGAAATCGTATCTGAAGCAGATATGCGTTCTCCAGAAGAAGCCTACGCTTATTTGACAGCTTTGAAAGAAGTCATCCAATACACTGGTATTTCAGACGTCAAGATGGAAGAAGGATCTATGCGTGTGGATGCCAACATTTCCCTTCGCCCATACGGTCAAGAGGAATTCGGTACCAAGACTGAGTTGAAAAACTTGAACTCTTTCTCAAACGTCCGTAAAGGTCTTGAATACGAAGTGCAACGCCAAGCGAAAATCTTGCGTTCAGGTGGTGTCATTCGTCAAGAAACACGCCGTTATGATGAAGCTAATAAGAGCACTATCCTTATGCGTGTCAAAGAAGGGGCAGCGGATTACCGTTACTTCCCAGAACCAGACCTTCCATTGTTTGAAATCTCAGATGAGTGGATTGAGGAAATGCGTACTGAGTTGCCAGAGTTTCCCAAAGACCGTCGTGCTCGCTACGTGACAGAGCTTGGCTTGTCTGACTATGATGCCAATCAATTGACAGCTACGAAAGTTACTTCTGACTTTTTTGAAGCAGCCGTAGCCCTTGGTGGCGATGCCAAACAAGTGTCTAACTGGCTCCAAGGTGAAGTCGCACAATTCTTAAATGCAGAAGGCAAGACACTGGAAGAAATCCAATTGACACCGGAAAACTTGGTCGAAATGATTGCCATCATCGAAGATGGAACAATTTCATCTAAGATTGCCAAGAAAGTCTTCGTTCATTTGGCGAAAAATGGTGGCGGTGCGCGTGAATACGTCGAAAAAGCTGGTTTGGTACAGATTTCAGATCCTGAAGTCTTGATCCCAATCATCCACCAAGTCTTTGCAGACAATGACGCAGCCGTAGCCGACTTCAAGTCAGGTAAACGTAACGCTGACAAGGCCTTCACAGGCTTCCTCATGAAAGCAACCAAAGGCCAAGCCAACCCACAAGTAGCTCTTAAATTACTTGCTCAAGAATTGGCGAAGTTGAAAGAAGAGTAATAGATAAAAAACCAGCCGAAAGGTTGGTTTTTTATTTTTAGGGTATACAAAAACTCCTACGAATTATACTCGTTAGGAGCTTTTGAAAAAGACTAAGTGACTTTAGAAATGAGGAAGAGCTGAAGCAACCTTCATTTCTTCAGGAACAGTGACAATAACTTGATGAGCTTTTAAATGATATTTATCAATAATCCATTGACGAAGTTTTTCTTTAGAGACATTAGCAGTTCCTCGGAATTCATGTCCGTTATCATGGACAGTCCAGTCTCCCATTTTCTTAAAATCAGTATTCTTAAGTAAGTCAGGGTATTGATCTAGCTCTTTAAGATGAACAATGGTAAAGGTATTACTATTACGTACAATGACGTTTTTCTTTAAAGCCTTACTAAAGTACCAGAAGAGCATAGCAACAGCACTAACTCCAACAACAAGTCCAGCAAAAGTAATTAAAAACTGTATGAAATTCATAATATTACCTCCTTATCAGACATAGTATACTCTTTAGCTAAAGCGTTTTCAAGCAAAAGATAACTTATTACTTTCCGTAGTATTATGGAAAAAGAATGCGTGTTCATTGCTATTTATGGAGTTTATAATAGAAGTATCAAAGTCAGGAGGAAAAATGATGACTACTTTTAAAGATGGATTTTTATGGGGTGGTGCTGTAGCTGCTCATCAACTTGAAGGTGGATGGCAAGAAGGTGGTAAGGGTATCAGTGTTGCTGATGTCATGACAGCTGGTCGCCATGGAGTTGCCCGTGAAATTACACCGGGTGTTTTGGAAGGTAAATATTATCCAAACCATGAGGCTATAGATTTTTACCATCGTTATAAAGGAGATATTGCACTTTTTGCTGAAATGGGATTTAAGTGCTTCCGAACATCAATTGCTTGGACACGTATTTTTCCAAAAGGTGATGAGTTAGAGCCTAATGAAGAAGGGTTGCAATTTTATGATGATCTCTTTGATGAGTGCCTGAAGCATGGAATTGAACCTGTAATTACTTTATCCCATTTTGAGATGCCTTATCATTTGGTTACAGAATATGGTGGATGGAAAAATCGAAAATTGATTGATTTCTTTGTTCGCTTTGCAGAAGTCGTATTCAAACGTTATAAAGATAAAGTTAAATACTGGATGACCTTTAATGAAATCAACAATCAGGCCAATTATCAGGAAGATTTTGCACCATTTACGAACTCAGGTATTGTATATGAGGAAGGTGACGACCGAGAAGCTATTATGTATCAAGCAGCACACTATGAGTTAGTAGCCTCTGCTCGAGCAGTAAAAATTGGCCATGAAATCAATCCAGATTTTCAAATTGGTTGTATGATTGCGATGTGTCCTATTTATCCTGCAACTTGTAATCCTAAAGATATTTTAATGTCTATGAAGGCTATGCAAAAACGTTATTACTTTACTGATGTACATGTTTTGGGTAAATATCCTGAACACATTCTCAAGTATTGGGAACGTAAAGGAATCTCAGTTGATTTTACAGATCAAGATAAAGAGGATTTACTTGGAGGAACAGTAGACTATATTGGATTTAGTTACTATATGTCTTTTGCTATCGATTCTCATCGTGAGAATAATCCTTATTTCGATTATCTTGAAACAGAAGATTTGGTTAAAAATAATTATGTTCAGGCATCTGAGTGGGAGTGGCAAATTGACCCAGAGGGATTACGTTATGCATTAAACTGGTTTACGGATCATTATCATTTGCCACTATTTATTGTTGAAAATGGTTTTGGTGCTATAGACCAAGTTGAAGCAGATGGCATGGTTCATGATGATTATCGAATTGATTACCTAGGAGCTCATATTCGTGAAATGAAAAAAGCTGTAGTTGAAGATGGTGTTGATTTAATGGGATATACTCCTTGGGGCTGTATAGACCTGGTTTCAGCTGGTACCGGTGAGATGAGGAAACGTTACGGATTTATCTATGTAGATAAAGATGACAATGGACAGGGAAGTTATGAACGCTCACCGAAAAAATCATTTAATTGGTATAAAGAAGTTATTGCATCTAATGGTGCAACGGTAGAATAAAACTAAGAAGCTGGGGAATTCCCAGCTTCTATTAGTAAACATAGGAGAATAAATATGATTGGTAGCATTGCAGCAATTTTCACAACATTTGCTTTTTTGCCTCAAGTTGTGCGTGTGGTAAAAACAAAAGATACTGAATCGATTGCCTTAGGGATGTATGTTATGCAGGTTATTGGCATTGCTTTGTGGCTTGCTCATGGTCTTCATATTGGTGACTTACCTTTGATTTTGGCTAATAGTGTTTCGTTCTTGCTATCTGGTATTATTTTGATTTATAAATTGAGGTACAAATAATTATTTTCCGTATCGTTGAGGAAAAATCAGCAATGGAAAATGTAAGCGCTTCGCTTTATAATTAAAGTGTAAATAAGAAATAACCCAATCAGGTATCAGTTTGATGGGATTAGATTAAAGGAGAAAATCTTATGGCAAAAGCATTGATTATTTGTGCGGCAGGAATGTCTTCATCACTCATGGCAAAGAAAACAACGGAGTTTTTAAAGGGGAAAGGTCAGGATATTGAGGTTGACGCTATTAGTGCTACTGAAGGCGGAAAAGCTATTGCAGCATCAGAGTTTGATTTGTACCTTGTAAGTCCTCAAACAAAAATGTATTTTAAACAGTTTGAAGAAGCAGGTGATAAAGTCGGAAAACCAGTTGTTCAAATTCCACCTCAAGCCTATATTCCAATTCCAATGGGAATTGAAAAAATGGCTAATTTGATTGTAGAAAACATCTAATCTTCGTTAAAGAAATAGTGCAGAAAATAGGTGTTAGTTAATATTATCTATTAGCTAAATTATAAATGATTCATAATATGACTTATGTTCAATAAAAAGAATTTAAGGTGTGAAAATATCCTATAATAGAAGGTGAGAATGTCATTTTTAGGAGGATATGAGAGTGTCAAATACTAGAGAAAAAGGCATCCTTCAATTCTTGTTAAAGCACAGGGAACGTTATGTTACAAGTAAGGAGCTTGCTGAATGCTTGTCCTGTTCGGATAGGACTGTACGTAATCACTTAAAATCAATTGATCAAACGTTAAACCTTCAAGGTGTTAGGTTGGTCTCAAAACAAGGACAGGGGTATCGACTATTTTTTGAAAGTCAAGAAGCTTGCCAATCTTTTCGTCTGATTTATGAATTAGGGGATGATTATAATACGAAATCGTCCATGTCCAAAGGTGATGATCGGCTAGCATTCATTTTAAATAAACTTTTGTTTGAACAGGTTTCAGTTCTTTTCGATGATTTAGTTGAGGAGTTATATGTTAGTCGCTCGACCTTGTCTAATGATTTTAAAAAGATACGCCAGATGCTAGCTGGTTATGACCTAACTATAGAGAGTAGGGCGAATAAAGGTGTTTATGTTTCTGGTGAAGAACGAGACAAACGTCGCTTTATTATGAGTTATTTCTTGGAGAACCAGTTTTTTAAAGCATTACATTCTTATGTGAAGTCAGAATTTTTTGACCAAAATCTTCCGATGGAGGAATTGGCAAAAATTGTTTTAGAAGAATGTCAAGAAGCTAACTTGAAACTATCGGATTTTGTCTTACAAAATTTAGTTGTTCATATAGCTTTAGCAATAGGCCGTATCAAGTCAGGCTTCGAAATTAGTAACTTAGATTGTCAGATGGCAGATAATGACATCGAACGTCGGGTTGCTAAGAGGATTCTTTCAAGAGTTAGTAAGGTAACCAATCAAGAATTTCCAGTTCAAGAAATCGATTATATTACCCTACATCTGTTAGCTAAAAGTCAGTTACCCCAAAACACCCAAACAGAGTTTTCTAAAGAGGCACTGAGAGACTCGGTGGTCCAAAGCTTTAAAACCTTAGGGTTAGATGATATATATCACTTTTCTTCGGATTTTCAGCTTATTGAGAGCCTTATAACTCATTTGATGACCTTACAGGTACGTTTAGCCAGTCATATTAATCTTAGTAATCCATTGGTAGATGAGGTTAAACAGAATTATAGTGATGTATTCTTCATGACCAAGGAGATTCTTGAAAATATGGAAGCTTTTTCACAGGCTACTATATCTGATGATGAAATAGTTTATGTATGTCTTCATTTCTTGGCTGCTATCGAACATCGAAAAGAAAATCATAAATTTTCAGTATTGGCGATTTGTGCGACAGGATTTGGGGCTGCTCAAATGCTTAAAAATCGTCTTGAATCTGAGCTTGGGAATCGTATAGAGGTGGTTGATGTCATAGGTTACTATGAGTTGAACCAAGAAAAAATAGACGGTATTGATTTTATTGTATCGGCTGTTGATTTATCGAACCTTTACTTTCAGATACCAGTTTTTACAGTGAGTGTCTTTCTTAAAAACGAGGAAATATCTCAGATCCGTCACGCTATGGACCAGATGCAAGTTTCGAGAATTGGAAATCGTTCAGAAGTAGCTCGGATTAAAGATGATAATTTTAAAAAGTACTTTAGCCAAGACCATTTCTTTGTGTGGTCGAAGTGCGACAAATCACACCTATTAGAAGAAATGGTTGAAGCTCTGTCTGTCGGTGAATCAGATGATTTCGAACAATCTTTACTTTACGAAATTAAACAGCGTGAGGAATTAAGTTCTGTTGTCTTTTCCAAAAGAGTTGCGGTTCCACATCCCATTAGGCCTTTGGGGAAAGAAGTTAAAGTATCAGTTGCTATCTGTCAAGAACCTATATCTTGGGATAATCAAAGTTCACATATTCAACTTGTTTTTCTTTTATCACCATCATTATATGGTAATGATGGGTTGAAGGATGTGACGAAGAAAATAGTTTCCTTGACAGAAAATGATGACTTACAAAAGCAATTAATCAATTGCAAGGAATTTGAAGATTTTATTAAGATATTTGAAAAAATAACATAGGAGGTTCGTATGAATCAAGAAGAATTACAGGTAGCAGCCTTTGAAATCATTCTGCATTCAGGCACTGCTAGAACAGAAATCCATGAAGCGTTTGCCGATATGCGAGAAGGTCGCTTTGACGAAGCAGAAGCTAAGTTAGAACATTCAAATGAAGAAATTTTAGAAGCACACCATGCACAAACAAAACTTTTGCAAGACTATGCAAGTGGTGTAGAAATTAAGATTGAAATTATCATGGTCCATGCTCAAGATCATTTAATGACTACAATGACTCTATTGGAAGTAGCAAAGGAAATGCTGGTTCTTCATAGAAAGGTTGGCTAAATAGATATAGTTAAACAAGGAGGAAGACAATGACAAAAAAAGAACAACTAGAAATCGAGCGTCAACGTCGGGAGACAGCATTAAAAAATACTTTCTTTAATCGCTATCTTCTTCTACGTTATACAATAGCACTCTTCTTTTTTGGCAATATCTATTGGCTTTTGAATCAATTTATTCGTCCTTCTTTTGCTATTGTTCTCCCTATTACGTTAATTGTATTAGCGATTTTGGCTACTGTTGAGCAGTTTCGATTGTATGGCAAGCGTGATGAACGTTTGAAGGTGACTCAGATGTTTGTTCGCTCGCAAGCTGTTATTCAGGTGGGACTACTTGTTCTAACTTGGACAAGTCTGTTTACAACTCTTTTTCCAATTTTTGAAAATAATCAAGCTGCACGTTTCTTCGTTTTCGTTATTCTTTTACTAGGTTTTGGCCTATGCTTGCTAAATCTTAAAAGAATTCAAGAAATATTTGAACGTAAAGATAAGGCTTATCAGCGCTTTATCCAGTTAGAAAAGAGTTCTGTAACCTTATAGCCCTTGCAAAAGGATAACTATTGAAATAAATATATAATTATTATTAAGGAGGTCCGATTATGGATCAACAAAACGGATTGTTTGGTTTCCTTGAAAATCATGTCATGGGACCAATGGGGAAACTTGCTCAGTTTAAAGTTGTACGTGCAATCACGGCAGCAGGTATGGCAGCTGTACCCTTTACTATTGTTGGGTCAATGTTCTTGGTATTTAGTATTCTGCCACAAGCCTTCTCATTCTGGCCAATTGTAGCTGATATTTTCTCAGCTTCATTTGATAAGTTTACTTCTCTATACATGGTTGCTAACTATGCTACTATGGGTTCTCTCTCTCTTTACTTTGTTCTCTCACTTGCTTATGAGTTAACTAAAATCTATGCAGAAGAAGAGGGGTTAAATATGAACCCTCTCAATGGTGCGTTACTTTCGCTCATGGCTTTCATTATGACAGTTCCACAAATCATTTTTGATGGTGGAATGATGAAAGCTGTAAGTAGCCTTAAAGAAGGTGCAGTTGTTGTTGATGGTTGGGCAATGGGTAATGGTGTTACTCGTTTCGGTACTACAGGGATTTTCACAGCTATTATTATGGCTATTGTGACAGTCCTTATTTATCGTACATGTGTAAAACATAATTGGGTTATTAAGATGCCTGATGCTGTTCCAGAGGGAGTTTCACGTGGATTTACTGCCTTGATTCCTGGATTCGTCGTTGCATTTGTGGTTATCTTTATTAACGGTGCACTAGTTGCATTGGGAACTGACATCTTTAAAGTTATTGCTATTCCATTTGGGTTTGTTGCTAACCTAACTAACTCATGGATTGGATTAATGATTATTTATCTTTTAACTCAGCTTCTCTGGATTGTAGGGATTCATGGAGCTAACATTATCTTTGCTTTCGTTAACCCTATCGCACTTGCTAACATGGCAGAAAATGCTGCTGGTGGACACTATGCTGTAGCTGGTGAATTTTCTAACATGTTTGTTATCGCTGGTGGATCAGGTGCAACTCTTGGTTTGTGCCTCTACATTGCTTTTGCTGCCAAGTCAGAGCAACTAAAAGCGATTGGACGTGCCTCAGTTGTTCCAGCATTGTTCAACATTAATGAACCTTTGATTTTTGGTTTACCAATTATCTATAATCCAGCATTAGCAATTCCATTTATCTTGGCGCCAATGGTTACAGCTACTATTTACTACTTTGTTAATGCATTACATTTGATTAATCCTGTTATTGCACAAGTTCCATGGCCAACGCCAGTTGGAATCGGAGCCTTCTTAGGAACTGCAGATCTCCGTGCTGTCCTAGTTGCTCTTGTCTGTGCTGTTGCCGCCTTCCTTGTTTACTTCCCATTTATTCGTGTCTACGATAAGAAATTGTTGAAAGAAGAACAAGAAGCTTAATTTATGATTAAGGATCTTAACGTTTGTTAAGGCCTTTTTTGTTACATTAGTGGTATTCAATAAAGTATCATTATAAGTAGGAGCAACCCTATGAACAAATTCTTAAGATTCCTATTTATCCTTGTCATCCTCGCCATGTCTGGAGCGATTATCCTCCAGCTGTTCTTCCCAACTTATATGGGAAGTCATTCGGGGTACGGTATTTCAGTTAGCTGGCAGAGGGAGAATGGTATTTGGAGTGTGGCATTCCTTGTCATCCTGATTGCCGTAAACTTCAAATACGATTGGTTTTATCCGAGAGCTGTACTGATAGATTTGATTATTGGAGGCCTTGGGATTGGGACTAATCATTTCCTTAGCTATCTTCGCCATCATCACTCAGTCAATGCTATTGGTGCACTTGAAAATTATCTTTTAGTCCGTGGCTGGATTGTCGGTTGGTGGCTAGAGCATTCCTCAAGAAAAACAGTTTAATTTTTCTGAAGTTATCGGCTGGCGGGCAACTCCCTGTGTTATAATAAATAGGCATTATTATAATCGAGGAAAACACATGTCTAAACAACTAAAAGGTAGTCTGATGGTCATAACTGCAGGAATTGCCTGGGGATTTTCAGGAGTTTCTGGTCAATACCTGATGGCTCATGGGGTTAATGTCAATCTTTTAACGAGTTTACGTTTGATTCTGGCTGGTACTTTACTAACGGTCTCGGTCTTTTTTAGGCAGCGAGACAAATTAGTACAAGCCATTAAAGATAAGAAAACCTTAGTAAGTATCGCCTTATTTGCTCTCTTTGGTCTGGTCTTGAATCAGTATGCCTATCTTAGTGCTATTCAGTACACCAACGCTGGAACTGCGACAGTCTTACAGTATGTCACGCCAGTCCTTATTTTGGCTTTTGTATGTGCGAAGAACCGCAGATTTCCAACGGTCTCAGAGTTAGTGGCTATTATCATGGCTATTGCGGGAACCTTTATCATCGCCACACATGGTCAGGTGACAGAGTTAGCTATCACACCTATTGGCTTGTTCTGGGGACTCTTCTCTGCAGTAACCTATGCACTCTATATCTTACTGCCTGCTAAAGCTATTGAAAAGTGGGGCAGTCTGATTGTCATCGGTCTAGGAATGTTACTCGGTGGTTTGATCTTTCCAATTGCTATCCAAGCCTGGAAGTCTGAGTTACCCTTGACTAGTGGAAATCTTCTGGCACTCTTTGGCTTGGTCTTCATCGGGACAGTCTTTGCCTACACAGTTTTCCTTAAGGGGACGACCATGGTTGGTGCTGTAAAAGGAAGTCTTCTGGCATCGGTAGAACCTGTGGCATCGGTCATTTTAACGGTCTTAATCATGGGTGACCACTTCTTTGCCATTGATGTACTTGGTATGATTTTAATTGTTCTTGCTGTCATCCTCATTTCGCTTAAGGATTTAGTAGCCCTTAAAAAACAAGAGAAAATTCAAAGATAAAGATAGAGCCCAAGTGATTGTGGCTCTTTTTCTATACCGTCGTGTAATTGATGTTCTTAAAAAATAGGACTTAAGTCTCACACATAAACCTTAAAAATATGGTAAAATAAGAGGTAAACTAACATTTTGGAGAGAAAATGAGTATAGACGATTACAGGCCCCATTTTATGGTGGAGGCTGTTTATGATTTGAAACCTGACCAACTACGTGAACACGGTATTCGTGCTGTCTTGGTCGATTTGGATAATACCTTGATTGCTTGGAACAACCCTGATGGGACTCCTGAGCTACGTGCTTGGTTAGATGAGATGACAGAGGCTGACATTCCAGTGGTTGTGGTCTCTAACAACAAACATGAACGTGTGGAACGTGCGGTTGCTAATTTCCATGTAGATTTCGTAAGTCGTGCCATGAAACCTTTTACTAAAGGTATTAATGAAGCGATTGAGCGTTACCACTTTAACCGTGACGAGGTTGTTATGGTGGGAGATCAGCTCATGACTGACATCAGAGCTAGCCACCGAGCTGGTATTCGCTCGATTTTGGTTAAGCCCTTGGTGCAATCAGATGCTTGGGTAACCAAGTTTAATCGTTGGCGTGAGCGTCGCATGTGGAAAAAAATTGAAAAAGCATATGGTCCAATGACCTTTAATAAAGGAATTTAATGGAAGAATTATTTTGTATTGGCTGTGGAGCCCAAATTCAAACAGAAGATAAAGAAAAGGTTGGTTACACACCCGCTAGTTCTATTAAAAAGGCCGAAGAAACAGGTGAGTTATACTGCCAACGCTGTTTCCGCCTTCGTCACTACAATGAAATTGTGGACGTCCACATCACTGATGACGAGTTTTTAAAATTGCTTCATGAAGTTGGAGACAGTGACGCCCTCGTTGTCAATGTTGTTGATATTTTCGATTTTAATGGATCAATCATTCCAGGCTTGTCACGCTTTGTTTCTGGTAATGATGTGCTCTTGGTCGGAAATAAAAAGGATATCCTACCTAAATCTGTTAAAGATGGTAAGGTAACTCAATGGTTGACAGAACGTGCCCATGAAGAAGGCATGCGTCCCGTGGATGTCATGTTGACGTCTGCCCAAAATCACCACGCCATTAAAGAGTTGATTCAGCGTATTGAAAAACTCCGTAAGGGTCGTGATGTTTATGTTGTCGGTGTGACGAATGTTGGTAAATCAACCTTAATTAATGCGATTATCAAGGAAATTACAGGTGATAAAGATATTATCACGACTTCACGTTTTCCTGGAACGACCCTTGATAAGATTGAAATTCCTTTGGATGATGGTACTTACATTTTTGATACACCAGGAATCATCCACCGCCACCAGATGGCACACTATCTGTCAGCCAAGGATCTCAAGTATGTTAGTCCTAAGAAGGAAATTAAGCCAAAAACTTACCAGTTAAATGCAGGCCAAACCTTATTCTTAGGCGGTCTTGGACGTTTTGACTTTATTGATGGGAATAAGCAAGGCTTTACAGCCTTCTTTGATAATAACTTGAAGCTTCATCGTACTAAACTTGAAGGCGCGGATGTCTTCTATGATAAGCATGTTGGAAGTCTTCTCATGCCTCCTGGACCAAAGGAACTGGCTGATTTTCCAAAACTTGTCCGCCACGAATTTACTATCAAAGATAAGACAGACATTGTCTTCTCAGGACTAGGCTGGATCCGTGTCCAAGGAAAAGCTGACCAACCAACCATCGTTGCCGCCTGGGCACCAGAAGGTGTTGGCGTCGTCGTACGAAAAGCGATTATTTAAACTTAATAGAGTAGTTATAAGGAATAAACATGTCATTAACATCAAAACAACGTGCCTTCCTCAAATCGGAAGCACACACTCTCAAACCTATTGTACAAATCGGGAAAAACGGTCTTAACGACCACATCAAAACTAGCGTTCGTAATGCCCTTGATGCCCGTGAATTGATCAAAGTAACCCTACTCCAAAATACTATGGAAGATATTCATGAGGTTGCTGAAATTTTGGAAGAAGAAATTGGCTGTGATACAGTCCTTAAGATTGGACGTATCTTGATTCTCTACAAAGAATCAGCTAAAAAAGAAAATCGTAAGTTATCACCAAAGGTTAAAGCCATCCAAAAATAGTTGATGACTTTTGAAACCTTAAAGGCAAAAGAACAGTTATTTAGATGATGTTTGAGTAAGAGGAGGCGTAAATGGCACTGGATCTCGTAACCCCATTTACAAAGGTTCAACTAGAAGAAGAAATCAAAGATACTGGCCGTAGGCAGGTGGGAATTTTGGGTGGAAATTTCAACCCTGTTCACAATGCTCACTTGGTTGTTGCTGACCAGGTGCGCCAGCAGTTAGGCCTTGATGAAGTTCTTCTTATGCCTGAGTTTGAGCCACCTCATGTCGATAAAAAAGAGACTATTGATGAACAACATCGCCTAAATATGCTCATGTTGGCTATTAACGGTATCGAAGGTTTGGATATTGAAACCATCGAGTTGGAGCGCAAGGGAATCAGTTATACTTATGACACCATGAAGCTTTTGACAGAGGCCAATCCTGATACGGATTATTACTTCATTATTGGTGCTGATATGGTAGACTATCTGCCTACATGGCATCGCATTGACGAACTTATCGAGATGGTCCAATTTGTGGGTGTTCAACGTCCTAAGTATAAGGCAGGAACGTCTTACCCAGTTATTTGGGTGGATGTGCCCCTTATGGATATTAGTTCGAGTGCAGTCAGGGCCTACATTAAGAAGGATCGTACACCTAACTTTATGGTGCCACAGTCTGTACTTGCCTACATCAAGAAAGCGGGGCTCTATAAATGACCTATGAAAAATATCTAGACTATTCTCGTGAAGAACTCCTTGAAAAAGTTCGAGCGGTCATGAGTCCTAAACGCTTCAATCATGTTCTGGGTGTTGAGAGAGCTGCTATTACTCTTGCTGAAAAGTACGGATATGATACTGAGCAAGCTGGCTTGGCTGGCCTCCTTCATGATTATGCCAAGGAACTTCCAGATCAGGAATTCTTGGAACTTATAGATAAATATGAGCTTGATCCTGCATTGAAAAAATGGGGAAACAATGTCTGGCATGGCATGGTTGGGATTTACAAAATCCAAGAAGATTTGGGATTGACTGATCCCGAGATTCTGCGTAGTATCGAAATCCATACCGTCGGAAGCCATGACATGTCAACCCTGGATAAGATTGTCTATGTGGCTGATTATATTGAGCATAACCGTAATTTCCCTTTGGTAGAGGAAGCTAGACAAGTAGCAGAGCAATCCTTAGATAAGGCAGTTGCTTTTGAAACAGTCCATACGGTAGAACACTTGGCCCACCAAGCTTTACCGATTTTCCCGCAAACCTTGGAAACCTATAATGTTTTTGTGCATTACTTAAAAGATTAATAACAAATTACTGGAGAATATCATTGACTAAAGAAGAATTACTTGAATTGGTTGTCAAAGCTGCTGATGAAAAGCGAGCTGAAGACATTGTTGCCCTTGATTTGTACGGCCTTACAAGCCTAACGGATTACTTTGTTATTTTGAGTGCCATGAATAGCCGTCAGTTGGAAGCTATTGCTGACAATATCCGTGAGAAAGTGAAAGAAGCGGGCCTTGACGCTAGTCACATGGAAGGTGACAACAAGGGTGGTTGGATTCTTTTGGATCTTAACGACGTCGTTGTTCACATCTTTACAGAAGATGAACGTGCTCACTATAACCTTGAAAAACTCTGGCATGAAGCACCAATGGTGGATGTGTCAGCTTATTTGGCATAAAAATTGAACTCAGTTGGCGACAACTGGGTTTTGTTGCTTCAACTAAAGATTTAATAGGAAGGATAGAGCTTTGTGTTTAGTTGGCTTGTCAACTGAACACGCACCAAAAACTGTGAGAAAAAATCAATTTCCTTTGTATCTAACGATACAGCCGAAAGTTTCCTGTTTTCTCTGTGCTTTTGACGCTCTTTGTATCTTAGAAAGGATTTGAACTCGTCCTGTAATCGTCGGAAATAGATAGCTCTATGTTAAATTATTAATATTAAAATTTATTATTTGGCGCAGTAGCTAATTGGACTCTTCATTCGCTTTTTAAGCTCGGAAGAGTAGCGAATTAGCCTTGCGGGGTGAGACAACGAACGATTTTTCTAAGAAAACTCGTTCTGTCTCACTCCCCTAATTTTCTTTCCGATTACGGGCGGACTTGGTATCATCATTATGGCTACTTATGAAACTTTTGCGGCGGTATACGACGCTGTTATGGATGATAGTCTTTACGATTTGTGGACGAATTTTTCTCTCCGTCATTTGCCAAAGACTAAGGATAAAAAGAAATTACTTGAATTGGCTTGTGGAACTGGAATTCAGTCTGTACGCTTTTCTCAAGCTGGTTTTGATGTAACTGGACTCGATTTGAGTGCTGATATGTTGAAGATTGCGGAGAAGCGTGCGTCCTCTGCCAAACAGAAAATTGACTTTATTGAAGGCAACATGTTGGATTTATCGCAAGCGGGCAAGTATGACTTTGTGACCTGCTACTCAGATTCAATCTGCTATATGCAGGACGAAGTAGAAGTCGGAGACGTGTTTAAAGAGGTTTACAATGCTCTCAATGAGGATGGCGTCTTCATCTTTGATGTGCACTCAACCTATCAGACGGATAAGGTTTTCCCTGGCTATTCCTATCATGAAAATGCAGAAGACTTTGCTATGCTCTGGGATACCTATGAGGATGCGGCACCACATTCTATTGTTCATGAATTGACCTTCTTTGTCCAAGAGGAAGATGGAAGCTTTAGCCGTCATGATGAGGTCCATGAGGAACGTACCTATGAGGTTTTGACTTACGATATCTTGTTGGAGCAGGCTGGCTTCAAATCTTTCAAACTTTACGCTGATTTCGAGGATAAGGAACCGACTGAAACTAGTGCACGTTGGTTCTTTGTGGCCCAAAAATAAGAGCTATGACAGTTACAGGTATTATTGCTGAGTTCAATCCTTTTCATAACGGCCACAAGTATCTCTTGGATCAGGCTGAAGGTGTCAAAATCGTTGCCATGTCTGGGAACTTTGTTCAGCGAGGTGAGCCAGCTATTGTGGATAAGTGGACTAGGGCTCAGATGGCTTTGGAAAATGGAGTGGACCTCGTGGTTGAGTTGCCTTTCTTGACTTCAGTCCAGTCTGCCGATTATTTTGCTGCTGGAGCTGTCGAAATCTTGTCCCGACTGGGAATTGATAGCCTTACTTTTGGCACGGAAGAAGTCCTAGACTACCAGGCTATAGCAGATGTCTATGCTGAAAATTCCGAGGAAATGGAAGCCTTTGTGGAAAGTTTGCCTAGTGATTTGTCTTATCCACAAAAGACACAAAAAATGTGGGAAAAGTTTGCTGGTGTGGATTTTACTGGCAATACCCCCAACCATATTTTAGGACTAGCCTATGCAAAAGCTTGTGCTGGTAAGGGTATTAAGTTGACTCCTATTCAGAGACAAGGAGCTGGCTATCATTCCTCAGACAAGGAAGTATCTTTCGCCTCAGCGACCAGCCTACGTCTCCACAAGCAAGACAGTGATTTTGTGGATAAGTTCATGCCCAACAGCAAACTTTTTCAGAATTCTCCACAGGTCTCTTGGGATAATTATTTCCAATTGTTGGTTTATCAGATTCTTACAAACCCTGATTTGACTAGCGTTTTCCAGGTGAATGAAGAGATTGCCAGTCGTTTAAAAGTTGCTATCCGTGAGGTTTCTTCTGTGGAGGAACTCGTGGATAAGGTGGCGACTAAACGCTATACAAAAGCACGGGTACGTCGTATTTTGACCTATATCCTAGTTGGAGCTGTGGAAAATCCTTTACCCCAGGCTGTTCATGTCCTTGGTTTTTCTCAAAAAGGGCAGTCTCATCTCAAATCTGTGAAAAAGTCTGTGGATATAGTGGCTCGGATTGGAAGGGAGCCTTGGGATATACTTACACAACAAGCGGATAATGTTTATCAATTAGGCAACCCCGAGCTTTCTCAACAAAACTTCGGACGCGTACCGATTAGAGTAAATTAGCTTTATGATAGGTCTACCCTTGGTAGGCTTTTTTACTTTTCGGAAAATATTCTTAAAAAGGTCAAAAAAGATCAAATAAAACTATTGACCTTTACTGACTAATGGTGTATGATAATCTTGTAAGGATTTAGCTTCCTTATAAATCTTGCAGCGCTAGCCTAAATCTTTGAAAAAAGATAATTATGGCTTGCCTGCAAAAAAATTTATGACAAAGGTCAAATAAAGTCAGAAAAACTATTGACTATTACTGACCAATGTTGTACAATATAAACATAAGGAAATGAAAGCCTTATGAAGGCTGTGTCAATAGCCCATATACCAATAAAAAAGGATTGCAGCTAGTCTGCAAAAATTTTCATCTAAAAGGTCAGTAAAAGTCAAAACCAAATTCTTGACCTGATCAAATGAAAGGTATATGATAAAACTATAAGGAAAAAGGCTTCCTTAATATTCAAGTTTCTTTCTGAAAAACTATTTATGGTTTCGAAAGGGGCTTGGAAGTTAGCTGTATTGAGAGATTCACAGAAAGAAGGTGGCTCTTATGCTAAATGACAATTTATTTAAGACTGAGAAAGTTCTCAGTCTCCTACCAAGAGCAAAACCTGAAATTATTAGAAGAGTAGTTAAAGCTACTAAAAATTTTTAGGATTTTGGTCAGTAAAAGTCAAATCTTACACATTAACATAAAATAACACTCAAAAGATTTCACAAGAAAACACAAAACGAGGTAATTATATGAACAACAACTTTAACAATATGGACGATCTTTTCAATCAATTGATGGGTAACATGGGTGGTTACCGTTCAGAAAACCGTCGCTACATGATTAACGGTCGTGAAGTGACACCTGAAGAATTTGCGATTTACCGTCAAACAGGTCAATTGCCTGGTAATGAAGGTGAAGCAGTCAACCCAACTCAACAACAAGGTAAAGGACCTAAACAAGATGGTATTCTTGCTAAACTTGGTCGTAACTTGACTGAAGAAGCTCGCGAAGGTAAATTGGATCCTGTTATCGGACGTAACAAAGAAATCCAAGAAGCTTGCGAAATCTTGGCTCGTCGTACCAAGAATAACCCAGTCCTTGTCGGGGACGCTGGTGTTGGTAAAACAGCCGTAGTTGAAGGTTTGGCACAAGCCATCGTAAATGGTGATGTCCCAGCTGCTATCAAGAACAAAGAAATCATCTCAATCGATATTTCTGGACTTGAAGCTGGTACTCAATACCGTGGTAGCTTTGAAGAAAACATTCAAAACTTGGTGAATGAAGTCAAAGAAGCTGGAAATATCATCCTCTTCTTCGATGAAATCCACCAAATTCTTGGTGCTGGAAGCACTGGCGATGGTCAAGGATCTAAAGGTCTTGCTGATATCTTGAAACCTGCTCTTTCACGTGGTGAATTGACAGTGATTGGTGCAACAACTCAAGATGAATACCGTAACACTATCTTGAAGAACGCAGCTCTTGCTCGTCGTTTCAATGAAGTTAAGGTTAATGCTCCATCTGCTGAAGATACCTTCAAGATTCTCCAAGGTATTCGTGATCTTTATGAAAAACACCACAATGTTATCTTGCCAGATGATGTTTTGAAAGCAGCGGTAGATTTCTCTGTCCAATACATTCCACAACGTAGCTTGCCAGATAAGGCTATCGACCTTGTCGATGTAACAGCTGCTCACTTGGCTGCTCAACATCCAGTGACTGATGTGAATGCTGTTGAACATGAAATCGAAGAAGAAAAAGCTAAACAAGAAGCTGCAGCTGCCAAAGAAGACTACGAGGCAGCTCTAAACGCTAAGGTTCGTATTGAAGAACTTGAAAAGAAAATTGCTAACCATACAGAAGACCTTAAAGTCACTGCAACTGTTAATGATGTGGCTGAATCTGTAGAACGTATGACTGGTATTCCAGTGTCACAAATGGGTGCAACTGATATCGAACGTTTGAAAGATATGGGTCACCGTTTGCAAACTAAGGTTATCGGTCAAGATAAAGCCGTTGAAGCAGTGGCACGTGCCATCCGTCGTAACCGTGCAGGATTTGACGAAGGTAACCGTCCAATTGGTAGCTTCCTCTTTGTAGGACCTACGGGTGTTGGTAAAACTGAGTTGGCTAAACAATTGGCTCTTGATATGTTCGGAACTAAAGATGCTATCATCCGTTTGGACATGTCAGAATACAGCGACCGCACAGCCGTTTCTAAATTGATTGGTACAACAGCTGGTTATGTTGGTTATGATGACAATAGCAATACTTTGACAGAACGTGTTCGCCGTAACCCTTACTCAATTGTCCTTCTTGACGAAATTGAAAAGGCTGACCCTCAAGTGATTACACTTCTCCTCCAAGTTTTGGACGATGGCCGTTTGACAGATGGTCAAGGTAACACTGTAAACTTCAAGAATACTGTGATTATCGCAACTTCAAACGCTGGTTTTGGTTACGAAGCTAACTTGACAGAAGATGCTGATAAACCAGAACTTATGGATCGTTTGAAACCTTACTTCCGTCCAGAATTCCTTAACCGTTTCAATGCTGTCATCGAATTCTCACACTTGAGCAAAGAAGACCTTTCTAAGATTGTAGACCTTATGCTGGTTGAAGTTAACAAGACTCTTTCTAAGAAAGACATTGACTTGGCAGTTAGCGAAGCTGCTAAAGAATACATGACTGAAGAAGGCTACGATGAAGTCATGGGTGTTCGTCCACTCCGTCGTGTGGTTGAACAACAAATCCGTGACAAAGTCACAGACTTCCACTTGGATAACCTTGATGCTAAACACCTAGAAGCTGATATGGAAGATGGTGTCTTGGTTATCAAAGAAAAAGATGCTAAATAAAAAGCATAAAACCTCCTAATCCTATTTATGAAGCAGAGATGTTAGACGTCTCTGCTTTTTTATGTTCTTTATTGATACTTTGCTTAAGTGATGACGGACGTCAGAGACCGACTTCGTCGTTCCGTAACTAGATTATTTTAAGACTTTTAGCACAGAGGAAAGTCTTGTTTTGTGTATAGCTGTGATTTCCATGTTTATTCTTAATTTTAAAATGAGATGAAATTATAATAATCTTATGAATAGTTAAAAATATATTTTATTTTCAAGAACATGTTGACAATATATATATATATATATAATATTTATGGAAAATTAAATTTAGGTTAGGGATTCTTATGAAAAAGAAAAATTGTTTATTTACATTTTCAGTGATTTTACTATCTATAGCACTAACAGGTTGTTCGGCTAGTAAAAACTTAATAAATACTGCAAAAAACATTTCAGGAGGCGTTACAAGTAAATCTTCAAGTTCTTCAACAACATCAAGCTCTTCAAGTTCTGTAAGTTCAAGTAATTTTAACCCTCAGGACACATCTGATGCCACAATTGGGAGTATTTCAACCTATAACGACTATCTAACGATGTATTCAAAAATTGTTGATGAATATCTAACGAATTATCAAAATGCTGTCGCTGGTACAGTACTAGATGATGCAAATACAATTGAGCAAATGAAACAAGAAACATTGAAATCTTTGGAAGAACAGAAGAAAGAATACGGTGCGATGGGAAACACGAAGATTATTGGTAAAGATAGTCTAGTTGAATTTTTGAAAAATTACCGTAATGGATTGAAGGAATATATAAATAATATTTCAACCCAAATTCAATAATATAATTAAGGAGATTAAATGAAAACAAAAACATTAGCCGTAACAAATGGAGTAGTAGGACTAATCGGAGGAATCTTTCTTCTTTTTGCAGTCTGGTTTATTTTAGGTGTAGCATCTTCGGGATCAGAAGCTGCGACTGGATTAATGACTTTGTTTGTATATCTTGTAAAGCTAGCACTACTAGTACTTGGAATAGTTGGTGCTGTATATTATAAAGGGGATACACCGGTAGGAACTGCTCCTAGTGTACTTTTGATTGTTGGAGGATCGATTTCTCTTATTCCTTTCTTGGGATGGATTGGCGGAATCTTAGGAATAATCGGTGGCTCCTTGTATCTAGCAAGCCTGAAAAAATTTCTTTAATAGTTGAATATGAGAAAATTATTTCAAGGAGTGTAAAATGGATTTATTTTGGCCAATGTTTTTCTTTATGGCATTCGTGGTAATTATCATGATTTTTGCTACAATTTCAGAGGTAATCAATAAATTAGGTAATATAGCAAAATGGCTCGGTTTAGGAGCGATAGCAGGAAATGTGATAAATAATAAAATTAATTCAGACACTGCTATAAAACAAGGTAGGACTTGGAGGAAAAGTCGAAAACATCGTAATAACGGATTTTTAGACGATTTTGAAGAGTTTATCTCACCATCTTATGAATCAGATGAAAAGCATGATTTGTCTGATGAAGAGAGTTTTAGAGAATATCAAGAATTTAAAAAGTGGAAAGCAACTCAAAAAGGTAAGTAGCGTAGGCTACTTACCTTTATTCTTTATCCTCACCTTGATACTTTTGCAAGTGTTCTTGGATGATGCTGAGTCGGGGTTCTAGGTCTTTTTGAAAGACACGTGTTTTATAGCTGAGGTCTTGTTTGATGTCATCAAGCACAAGGTTTTGTTCCTTGATGATGTCAAGGTTACGTTTGATTCTGTCCAAATCGTGAGAAATATTTTCTCGAGATTGGTTGAGGTCTAGGATTTCCTCTTTGATGTCTTCACGTCGTTTATAGGCGTAGTAGGCACCATAGACGAGGGCTCCAAGAGCTAGATAGCGTCCGATTTTCATTCTGTTACCTCTTTAGCAATGCTGTCAGCAAGGCTAGCCAAGGCAGCGAAGTCTGGTTCGTGTTCATCAAAGCTCATGTGGATACCGTCGTCTGCACCGTAACGAGGAACGAGATGAATATGAGCGTGGAAGACGGTTTGTCCAGCAACTTCTTCGTTGTTGTTAAGGACATTCATTCCGATAGCTTTTGTTGCTTTTTGGACGGCACGGGCAATTTTTGGAACACGGCTAAAGACAGTCTCAGCAGTATCTGCAGACATTTCCAAAATGTTGCGGACGTGTTCTTTAGGAATAACCAAGGTATGTCCTTTTGTAGCTTGTGAAATGTCGAGGAAGGCTAGGACCTTGTCGTCCTCGTAGACTTTTGATGATGGGATTTCCCCAGATATAATTTGACAGAAAATACAATTATCCATAATAACGACCTTTCCATGAGTTTTTGTTATAATAGATTATATCATACCAAAGAGAGAAAAGATAATGCTTAAATTAGAAAAGGTGACGGGTGGTTACGCTAATATTCCCGTCCTAAAAGATGTGACCTTTGAGGTGGCTGATGGTGAATTGGTTGGTCTCATTGGTCTTAATGGTGCTGGAAAATCAACAACAATTAACGAGATTATTGGTCTTTTAACACCTTATGGGGGACAGATTGCCATTGATGGGTTAACCATTCAGCAAGATCCAGCCAGCTATCGTCAGAAGATTGGCTATATTCCTGAAACGCCAAGTCTCTATGAAGAGTTGACGCTTCGTGAACATTTGGAAACAGTGTTGATGGCCTATGGTCTTGATGTGACTGAGGGGATGGCACGTGCGGACAAGTACCTCAAACTCTTTCGCTTAGATGAAAAATTGGACTGGTTCCCGACTCAGTTTTCAAAGGGAATGAAGCAGAAGGTCATGATTATCTGTGCCTTTATTGTTGGTCCAAGTCTTCTCATTGTTGATGAGCCCTTCCTAGGTTTGGATCCCTTGGCGATTTCGGACTTGATCGAGCTTTTGGCTGAGGAAAAAGCTAAGGGCAAGGCAATTCTCATGTCTACACACGTTTTGGATTCGGCTGAAAAGATGTGTGACCGATTTGTGATTTTGCACCATGGGCAGGTCTTGGCTCAGGGAACTCTTGAGGAGCTCCGTCAGACTTTTGGCGATGAGAGTGCCAGTCTTAACGATATTTACATGCAGTTAACTAAGGGAGAATTGTCATGATAGCTGAGCTTTTTAGGGAGCGTAGCAAGCGATTCAATACCCGTTGTGCTAAGTATAGTCGCTACGTCTTTAATGACCACTTTATCTTGGTTCTTCTCTTTTTGTTGGGTTTTGTCTTGGTTCAGTATAGCCAGTTGCTTCGACATTTTCCAAAGAATCCGTGGGCAATTGTCCTGGGCCTGCTTGTACTTTGTCTTTTCCTTCCTTTCTGGGGGAACATTGCCACCTATTTAGAGCCTGCTGACAAGCACTATCTCTTGGTGAAGGAAGAAGAAGTGCTAAACCATGTTAAGAAGGCAACAGGACGTGCTTTTAGATTTTGGGTACTCATCCAAACCCTTATTTTTATCTTGTTCGTTCCACTTTTTTTAGCCTTGGGGCTTCCAGTTTGGGGAGTTATCCTTGTAGCTGTGGCTCTGGCTATTCTTAAGTACTTTATTTTCCAGAAAAAGGCTCAACCTTTTTATAAACAGTCTGGCCTGAATTGGACTGAGGCTATTGCAGGAGAAAATAAGCGTCAACAATCGATTCTGAAGTTCTTTTCACTCTTTACCAATGTTAAGGGAATTACATCGAGTGTTAAACGCCGTGCTTATTTGGATGCTATTCTCAAACGTACAAAGAAAGACAAGGAACATACCTGGTACAATCTTTACCTAAGAGCCTTCTTGCGTTCTGGAGATTACTTTGCCCTTAGTTTACGTCTGTTTGCCCTAACACTTTTAGTTATCTTTTTGGTTCCTGAAAAATGGTTGGCTATGGTGCTTGTGGTTGTTTTTGACTACCTTTTGCTCTTCCAGCTCACGGCGCTTAAATCGCACTTTGCTTATCAGAGAATGGCTAACCTTATGCCAGTTGGAAAAGACATGCAGGTGAGCAATCTTAAACGCTTGATTACACAGATTGTACTTGTGTTGACTCTGGTACAGGCTATTTGTCTCTTCGACTTTAAATTTAGCCTGATTCTGGTTGTAGTTATGCTAGTTTTGAGCCTTGTTTACCTACCAGCCAAGCTTAAGAAGATGATTGACTAACACCTATTAAATAAGTTAAAATAGAAGCAAATGACTAAAGAAAAAGGAGATGCCTAGGTGACATCAACAGATAAAGATTTGAGCCTGACTCCTCTCAAAGGAAATAGTGGTAAGGCCTATATGGGAACTTACCCAAACGGAGATCGCGTCTTTGTGAAGATGAATACAACACCAATCTTGGCAGCTCTTGCCAAGGAACAGATTGCGCCCCAGCTCTTGTGGGCTAAGCGTCTGGGAAATGGTGACATGATGAGTGCACAGGAGTGGCTTGATGGTCGTATTTTGACCAAACATGACATGAATAGTAAACAGATTATCCAAATTCTTGGTAATTTGCACCGCTCTAAACACTTGGTTAATCAACTTTTGCAGTTGGATTATCATATTGAAAATCCTTTTGATCTTCTGCACGAATGGGAGGAAAATGCTGCCTACCAATTGCGTGAGAATGGCTTCCTTCAAGGCGTTGTTAGAGATTTGAAACGTCATCTTCCAGAGTTTCGTGCGGAAATTGCAACAATTGTTCATGGAGATGCTCGTCATAGTAACTTTGTTATCACAACCTCAGGATTGATTTATTTGGTTGATTGGGATTCGGTACGTCTAACAGATCGTATGTATGATGTGGCGCAGATTCTCAGCCATTACATTCCATTGGCACATTGGCCACAGTGGTTGTCATACTATGGTTATAAGAACAACGACCTTGTGATGGACAAGATTTACTGGTATGGACAATTTTCATATTTGACACAGATTTCCAAATTCTTTGATAGTCGTGATATGGAACATGCCAACCGAGAGATTTATGAACTTCGTAAATTCAGAGAGACCTTGCACAGGTATTAGAAAGTAGACATGCGAGTTAGAAAACGTAAGGGTGCAGAGGAACACCTAGCGAATCATCCTCAATACGTTATCCTTGAGCCAGAGGCTGCTAAAGGTAAGTGGCATGAGCTTTTTGGTAATGACAACCCTATCCATATCGAGGTAGGATCTGGTAAAGGGGCCTTCATTACTGGTATGGCCCAACAAAACCCTGACATCAACTACATTGGTATTGATATTCAGCTGTCTGTATTGAGCTATGCCTTGGATAAGGTTTTGGCTTCGGGTGCTGAAAATGTCAAGCTCTTGCGCGTGGATGGTTCAGCCTTGACCAATTATTTTGAAGATGGCGAAGTGGATATGATGTATCTGAATTTCTCAGATCCATGGCCTAAGAGTCGCCACGAGAAACGTCGTTTGACTTACAAGACTTTCCTAGATACTTATAAGCAAATTTTGCCTGAAAATGGAGAGATTCACTTTAAGACCGATAACCGTGGACTTTTCGAGTATAGTTTGACTAGTTTTTCACAGTATGGAATGGTTCTCAACAAAGTTTGGTTGGACCTTCATGCCAGTGATTATGAAGGCAACGTCATGACTGAGTACGAGCGTAAATTCTCAGAAAAAGGTCAGGTCATCTACCGAGTAGAGGCTCAGTTTAAAAATTAACTCTTGAAAGCTTGATAAAAATAACGATTAGCCTATTATCGCTAATCGTTTAATGTGGAGAGGTCGCATAGAGGCCGAGTGCGCACGCTTGGAAAGCGTGTAGTCCTTAACGGGGCTCGGGGGTTCGAATCCCCTCCTCTCCTTTGAGTAATAGACAAAAGGTCCCTTCTATGACAGAAGAGACCTTTTTGTTGTCGTTAATTGAAAAATCTTCCTAGTCCCAAGGGCTCTGAATGCCTGCTACCCAACCAGTACAGAGGGCGCTAGTGATATTAAAACCGCCGGTATGGGCATTGATATCAAGGACCTCTCCTGCGAAATGTAGGTGAGGGACTTTTTTACTTTCTAGGGTCTTGGGATTAATTTCCTTAAGGTCAACGCCACCTTTAGTCACAAAGGATTTGGCAAGTGACATTTTACCTGTGATTGGAATTTCCATGTCCTTAAGCTGACTGATAATGTTTTCCAAGTCTTTGGGGTGCAGTTGTTTAACCTTGCTATCAGCCTTATCTTCTGTCAGGAATTCAGCAACACGCTCAGGCACAAGCGCTTTGAGGGTGTTTTTGACAGATTTCTCACGGTTTTCCTCGAAGTAAGTCTTGAGATTATCTTGGTTTTGGTTGGGAAGAAAGTCCAGGTGAGCGATCTCACCACCCTTAACAAAGCTGGAAAGACGTAGGGCAGCTGGTCCAGATAGGCCAAAATGGGTGAAAAGAAGATCGTGGGTAATCTTGTGTTTGCCATAGGACAGAGTGACATCGTCAAGAGAAATTCCCTGTAAAGCCTTGTGTGGAAAGTCGGTTAGGAGTGGACTTTCCGCAGCTTCAAGATCAGTGACATGGAGCTTAAAATGGCGGGCAATATCGTGTCCAAAACCAGTTGAACCAGTCGATGGGTAAGATTTTCCTCCAGTTGTGACGATGAGTTTATCACTGGTAAAAGTCTGGTCTGAAGACTTAACTTGGAATTGCTCATCAACTTTTTTGACAGAGACAACTTCTGTATTGGTAAGGAGGCTAGCACCCAGTTCCTGAATTTTATTTTCCAGAGCTTGGATGATGGTCCGTGATTTATCTGTCTTAGGGAAGACACGTCCGTGATCCTCAACCTTTAGTTTGACACCATTGTCCTCGAAAAAAGCAATGATATCGTGGTTATCAAATTGTGAAAAGACGCTATAGAGGAAACGTCCATTACCAGGAATGCCTGCTAGAAGATCGTCTAAAGTCCCATTGTTAGTAACATTACAACGTCCACCACCAGTACCAGCCAGCTTCTTTCCGAGACGTTTGTTTTTTTCAATTAGGAGGGTTTGTTGGCCATAGAAGGCTGAGGAGATGGTTGCCATCATGCCAGCAGGTCCCCCACCAATAACGATAGTATCAAAATGTTTCATGACCTTATTTTAGCATAATTTAAAAAGGGAGAATAGTTAGTAAATAGTCAGTTTTTTTAGACAATTTATGTTAGAATAGGAATAGAAGTTTAAATTAGAATAGTTATTAACTATGGGGGAAAATATCGTGTCTGAAAATAACATGAAACACCGTTCATCTGTCTACGATAGCATGGTTAAATCACCTAACCGTGCTATGCTTCGTGCGACTGGGATGACAGATGATAGTTTTGAAAAGCCTATTGTTGGGGTTATCTCAACTTGGGCTGAGAACACACCATGTAATATCCACTTGCACGGTTTTGGTCAAATTGCCAAAGAAGGTGTTAAAGACGCAGGTGCTTGGCCAGTTCAATTTGGTACCATTACCGTTGCTGATGGTATTGCCATGGGGACACCAGGGATGCGTTTCTCATTGACATCTCGTGATATCATTGCTGACTCAATCGAAGCAGCTATGGGTGGTCACAACGTCGATGCCTTTGTTGCTATCGGTGGTTGTGATAAGAACATGCCTGGTTCTATGATTGCCATTGCTAACATGGATATTCCAGCGATTTTTGCCTATGGTGGTACCATTGCACCAGGTAATCTTAACGGTAAGGATATCGACTTGGTTTCTGTTTTCGAAGGTATCGGTAAATGGAACCACGGTGATATGACTGCCGAAGAGGTTAAAGAACTTGAATGTAATGCCTGCCCTGGCCCTGGTGGTTGTGGTGGTATGTATACTGCCAATACAATGGCGACAGCAATCGAAGTAATGGGAATGAGTCTTCCAGGATCATCATCTCACCCTGCAGAATCAGCTGAGAAAAAAGCAGATATCGAAGAAGCAGGTCGTGCGGTTGTTAAGATGCTTGAACTAGGTCTTAAACCATCAGATATCTTGACACGTGAAGCCTTTGAAGATGCCATCACTGTCACAATGGCACTTGGTGGTTCAACCAATGCGACACTTCACTTGCTCGCTATTGCTCACGCCGCTAATGTTGATTTGACACTTGAAGATTTCAACGATTTCCAAGAGCGTGTGCCTCACTTGGCTGACTTGAAACCTTCAGGTCAATATGTCTTCCAAGACCTTTACAACGTCGGTGGTGTGCCAGCCGTTATGAAATACCTTCTTAAGAATGGTTTCCTTCACGGTGATCGTATCACATGTACTGGTAAGACTGTTGCAGAAAACTTGGAGGCCTTCGATGATTTGACACCAGGTCAAAAAGTCATCATGCCGCTTGAAAATCCTAAACGTGCTGATGGTCCATTGATTATCTTGAAAGGTAACTTGGCTCCAGAAGGTGCGGTTGCCAAAGTATCAGGGGTTAAAGTTCGTAACATCACTGGTCCTGCTAAAGTATTTGACTCAGAAGAAGATGCCATCGAAGCCGTTCTTTCTGATGAAATCGTTGATGGTGACGTAGTTGTTGTACGTTTTGTAGGCCCTAAGGGTGGTCCTGGTATGCCAGAAATGTTGTCATTGTCATCAATGATCGTTGGTAAAGGTCAAGGGGACAAGGTTGCCCTCTTGACAGATGGACGTTTCTCAGGTGGTACTTACGGACTCGTTGTTGGTCACATTGCTCCTGAAGCTCAGGTTGGTGGACCTATTGCCTACCTCCGTACAGGTGATATGGTTACAGTTGACCAAGATACCAAAGAGATTACTATGCACGTTTCAGACGAAGAGTTGGCGAAACGTAAAGCTGAAACTGAGTTGCCGCCACTTTATAGCCGTGGTGTCCTCGGTAAATATGCTCACATCGTTTCATCAGCATCTCGTGGTGCCGTTACCGACTTCTGGAATATGGATAAATCAGGTAAAGCCTAATTTGCTAACATAAAAGAAATCACACCGGACATAAGTGCGATGTGATTTTTATTACTTAAAAGAGAGAAATGATGTACGAAGATTATATGATTAAACCCTATGTTTCCCAAGATAGAGACCCTAAAGAAGGGGTTAAACCTGTTCCAAAGCGAAACATGGAGCCGTTGGCTGATGGACTGTTAGCTGGTGACATTATTTTGCTCTGGCGAATTAACTTTGGCACTTTTACTAATGAAACTTGGTATCCAAAGTATTTCGAATATACATATGGTATTGATGGACCTAGCCATTTGACTCAACTACTTGAAAATGGGTATGCATATGAGGAATCTGCCTTTGATTCTCTTGATCATCTCAATAGCAGTCAGAAGAAGACCATTCTCAAAGAACGAGGAGTTAAGGGGCTTTCTAAGATGAAGGTAGCTGACTTGGATGAAGCCTTAGCTAAAAATCTATCTGAAGAAGAGCTAGGTCAGTACTTTACGGTACGAGGTATTGCCTTGACTCGAAAGGGAGAGGAAACTCTAGCCAATCATCAAGAGATTATCGATCGTCATCCAAAGAAAAAAATATAGCAAAAAACCGGTTGGAAATGTCCAATCGGTTTTCCTTTTATTTTCCGCCTCGAGGTGAGATACCAAGAGCAATACGTCCATAACGACTGATACGTGTCATCTTCCAGACTGGTGAATAAGTGGTTTCCACCTTGACAGAGTTAATGCCGTCAATGGATTTTAGCTTTTCAGCGATTTCATAAGGCATAGTCTCTTCGCAGCCACAACCAGTATCAGTAAAGGTCATAAGGAAGTAGCAGTGGCCATTTTCATCGACGGTGATTTCATAAATCAGACCAAGATTGTAAATGTCTAGCTCAATCTCAGGGTCGAATACAGTGGTCATTTGTTCAACGATTGGCTCTAAGAAGGGCTGGGCCAAATCATTGACCTTAATATCATCACGGAAGTTTTTCATAGGACTCATTCTTTCTATTTTGCTTTTGTTTATTATGGCATAATTTAGGGCTTTTTTCAATCTCGGATGGCAATGAAGATTTAGTGAGCGAGTAAAGTGACAATAAAAAAACTCCAACAGTTAAACCGTTGAAGATAATGTGATTTATGCTTCAATATCAAGCAGTTTGCAACCAAGGTTGCTCGAATGCACCAATAATTGGAACAAGAATAAAAATCCCAAACCTTGTGGAATTGTTGCCACCATTCCTAGATACAACAGATCTGATACCGACCAAACCTAATTTGGAAGTACCGATTGTTTAAGTCAAAGACTTTCCTTCTATATACATTCATACCCGCGCATAGTTTACCAAAAGCTTAGCTTCCTATCAAGTAAATTATTTGAAGAGTGAAAGGAAAAAAGGGGCTTAAAAAGAGCCCTTCAGATATCCAGAATAACTAGTCAAATTGACAGACAGGAGTGATTGTGATATTCTCATAGTAAGACATTTCAAGAGAATATGAGGCTATTATGAGTATTGAAAAGACCGTCAGCGAGATTGCTGAAATCCTTGGCGTTAGTCGTCAAGCAGTCAATAATCGTGTCAAACAACTTCCAGAAGAAGATCTAGAAAAAAATGCAAAAGGGGTTACTGTCGTTAAACGTAGTGGCTTGATTAAGTTGGAGGAAATCTACAAGAAAACCATCTTTGACGATGAACCAATCGATGAAGAAACAAAGCAACGTGAGTTGTTAGAGATTCTTGTAGACGAGAAAAACTCTGAGATTGCTCGTCTCTATGCTCAGTTGAAGGCCAAGGATGAGCAGTTATCAAACATGGATGATCAATTGCGTGTCAAAGATGTGCAAATTGCTGAAAAAGATAAGCAAATCGATCAACAGCAGCAATTGACCTTGACTGCTATGAAGGACAAAGAAGAGCTTAAATTGGAGCTTGATGAAGCTAAGGTAGAGGTTGACGAAGCCAAGGCTCAAGTGGAAGAAATCCAAACCAAACAAGAAGAAGCTTCTAAAAAAGGTTTCTTTGGACGTCTATTTGGAAAATAAAAAAGAAGCTGGGACTCAGTCTCAGCTTTAACTATTATGGGAGATAAGATGGAAAATTTAGAAACTTATATTGCCTTTGATTTGGAGTTCAACACAGTGGATGGGGTTAGTCATATTATCCAAGTATCGGCAGTTAAGATGAACCAGCATAAGGAAGTGGACCAGTTTGACTCTTTTGTCTATTCGGATGTTCCTTTGCAGTCCTTTATTAATGGTTTGACGGGGATTACAGCGGACAAGATTGCCAAGGCACCAAAGCTAGAGTCTGTTCTGGCGGATTTTAAATCATTTGTTGGTGACACTCCACTTATCGGCTACAATGCACTTAAGTCGGACTTGCCTATTTTGTTGGAAAATGGTTTAGACTTGGAAGAGCAATATGCTTTAGATGTTTTCGATGAGGCCTTTGACCGTCGTGCTTCTGATTTGAACGGTATTGTTAACCTCAAGTTGACCAGTGTAGCTGATTTCTTTGGAATTAAGGGACATGGCCATAACAGCTTGGAGGACGCCCGGATGACTGCTGAGATTTACGAGAAGTTTCTCGAATTAGATGAGAATGCCAAACTTTTGGAGCAACAGGAAGAAGTCAGTAACAATCCTTTTGTTGCTTTAGGTTTGGGCGGCCTTTTCTACTAAAACTTTACAGGAGCTGTAAAGGCTGTAAAGAGTGATAGCTATTTTTTCTGTAAGAAAAGAAAATCCTCTAGGATTAGGGCTTGCATATTACCTTGCGTTATAAGGTAGAATCTAGGTATCAAAGGTGGTGAAGAATCTCCCTTGATAGAAAATCTTAAAAGGAGGTGACAGAGATGTCGCAGTTTTCAACAGGAGAGTTGGCTAAAGCAGCAGAAGTGTCTGTTAGGACTGTTCAGTACTATGATCAGCGAGGCATCTTGACGCCGTCTGAAGTCACAGAAGGTGGTCGGAGAGTCTATCACGAATCAGACTTGGAACGCCTGCAAGTCATTTGTTTCTTAAGAGATTTGGATTTCTCAATTAATCAAATCAAGAAACTCTTGCAAGAGGAGAATAGGGAACAGGTTTTAGAGCTGTTGTTGACAGACCAAATTGAAAGCTTGGAAAAGTCTTCGAAGGAAATAGAGGTCAAACTAAAACGTGCCCGTCACTTGCAAAAAGCAACTGCTAAGCGGCGTCAACTTTCGTTGGAAGATTTGTCAGACATTTCACGTCTTATGGAAAATCAAAAATCATGGCGTCATTTGCAGTTGAGAATGTATGGGAGTGTCATTCTAACCTCCCTTCTTTATCTGATGGGTCTACTGGTTGTCATTTATTATTTTAAGGATCCCAGAGGTTTGTTTATTGTCTGTCCGACATTTTTAATAGCCATAAATCTATTGGTATATCATTATAGAAAGCAGGTCGAATACCTTTGTCCTAATTGTCATAGGACCTTTGATCCAAGTTTTAAAGAATTTGCCATTGCCGGACATACACCTAGGACTCGTAAACTGACTTGTCCTCATTGTCATGTGAAGTCCTACTGTCTAGAGTTGGCTAAGACTAAAACCAAATAATTTATCGAACACAAAAAAACGCTTGAGAATTACTTCTCAGGCGTTTTTAGCTTATTATGTGACTTTAAGTCCGTTTGGCTCCGAAGGTTATACCGTCATAACAAAAAAACTCCAAGCGCGATACAATAAAGGTGTTCAAGCCAATTGTAAAACGAAAGGAGTTAAGACTATGGCGCAAAAAGCTCACAGTTTATCACATACAAAATGGATGTGTTCTACCACATTGTATTTACACCTAAGTATAGACGAAAAATAATCTATAATCAATATAGGAGTAGTCTGGGAGAGATTTTTCATAGACTATGCCAATATAAGGGCATTGAAATAATAGAAGGTCACTTAATGCCAGATCGTGTTCATATGCTAGTAAGTATACCACCACGAATGAGTGTAGCTAGTTTTATGGGATATTTAAAAGGAAAAAGTGCCTTAATGATGTTTGATAAACACGCCAATCTCAAGTACAAGTTTGGAAATCGGCATTTCTGGGTAGAAGGATATTATGTAAGTACGGTAGGACTTAATGAAGCCACAATTAAGAAATATATCCAGGAACAAGAGAAGCATGATATCGATTTGGATAAATTAAGCGTAAAAGAATATGAAAATCCCTTTAGGGATAATGGTAAGTAATGCGAATGCCTCTTTGAGAGACTTGTGACGAGTCAAAAGCAATAAGGCTTAAACAAAGTGAAAGCCAGCGTCTTTAGGCGCTGGCTGGTATTATGGGCTTATAGCCCTTGATTAAACCACCCGTTAGACGGGTGGTTATGATTTTTTAGAATGGCAATTTGCCTGCAAAGGCACCCATTGATTTTTTAGTCGCTTCGTCAATTTGTCCAAGAGCATCGTTAAGTGCTTGAACAGTCATATCTTGAAGTGTTTCCACATCATCAGGATCCACAACAGTATCAGCGAAAGTGATGTTAACGACTTTTTTGTCACCGGTTAATTCAGCCACAACCAAGTCTTGTGCTGATTTTCCAGTGAAGGTTGTAGCAGCCAATTCAGCTTGGCTTTTTTCCATTTGTTTCTGAAGCTTTTGAGCTTGCTTCATCATGTTCTGCATGTTCATCATAATAGTTTCTAGATTCCTTTCATATCAAGGGGTTAGCCCTTGTTTCTTACTTTTTGATGCCTTAATTTGGCTTATAGAATAGGCAGTCAAAACCTCAACTATTATACCATGTTTAGCCTGTTTGACAAAGTGAGGAGAAGTATTGGAGGAATTTGTTAAGACTTGATTTTTTCTTGTTCATAAAAATGTTAGAGCAATTACAAAGCCACCAATCCTTGAATTGTAAGACTTGTTAAAAATAGTGTACAATGGTTTATTGTTAATCCGGTCAAAAATTCGATTGGAGAAAAATAGAAAGAGAAGATGACAATGAAAAAAAGCAATATTTTAGGGATTTTTGTAGGTTTAATTATAGGGCTATATACAGTCTTTGGAATGAGCCTATTTACCTTTTTTAATTTAAAATATCACTCTGTTTATTATGCTCAGCATATTCCTCATAAGAAGGGGACAGAACCAGATCTCGTTATGTTGGTAGAGAATATGGGATGGATTTATACACCTAAAATTGACAATATTAGATATGATGATGATGGAACAAACGCTATTATAGATACTAAAAGCAAATCTTTTTTAACAAAAAGCTCAGGAAGTTTTTTATATGATAAGGATAATATGACTATCGGTTTTGACAGTACGTTTAGATTTGAGGACGTCAGCTATTTTTCAGAAGAAGCAAAAAGAATTCAAGTTAATGAATCGAAAATTAAACGAGAGATTAGGAAAGATTTTTCCCCAATTATGAAGGTTCAAACAAAACCCTTTATCAATCTTCAGTGGTTGTTTAATTTAATTTATCAAAGTAGGTTTAATTAGAGAAAAAGAAAGAGAAGTGACAATGCAAAAAAGAAATATTTTAGGGATTCTTGTAGGACTAGTTATAGGGCTGGTTACAGTCTTAGGAATGAGCCTATTTACCTTTATTAATTTAAAATTTAACTCTGTTTATTATGCTCAGCATATCCCTCATAAGGAGGGGACAGATCCGGACGTCATTATGTTGATGGAGAATATGGGTTGGGCCTATACACCGGAAATAGATGGTATTAGTTATGATGATGATGGGTCGTATGCTATAACTAGAGAAAAAGGAACTAAAACGTCTGTATTAGATCTTACAGGTGATACTCTATTTTTTCACTCGGAGTCAGATGATATGTATCTTCTTAATCGTACTTTTTCTATCCAACATGCTTTTGACAAACGTTATCACAAGATTAAATATAATCAACGAAAAGTCCAAAAAGAAATTAGAGAGACCGTTCAACCTGTGATTGATGCTCAACCAAAACCATTAATTAATCTTCAGTGGCTGTTTAATTTAATTTACCAAAGTAGGTTTAATTAGAGAGTATAATCCTACAGAATGTTTTTGTTGGGATTATTGGTCTGGATGACAGAGTAGCAAAAGCTTGAGGGTTAATAGGCTTATTTCCTTGGTATTCATGACGGCTAACCTTTGAAAACACCTCATTTTTATGCTACTATGAAAGTTATGAAAAAACAGTTACAAGGCTTGACGCAGGTGGAGGTCAAGCGGCGGATAGATGCCGGTAAAATAAATCATTTTAAAGCAAAAACTGGCTCCAGCAATTGGGAGATTTTTAGGCGTAATGTCTTCAACTCCTTTAATATGCTCAATTTTGCAATTTTTGTGGCTTTGATTGCTGTTCAGGCTTGGTCCAATCTATTTTTCTTCGGGATTATCGTGCTTAATGCCTTTACGGGGATGATGACGGAGTTGCGTGCCCGTCGCATGATTGATAAGCTCAATCTCATGAATCAGGATCAGATTCGTGTGGTGCGTGATGGACAGCTTGTTTCTATCGATCCTAAGGATATTGTCTTGGATGATGTCATGCTCTTGTCTGCGGGTGAGCAGGTTCCCAGTGATGCAGTGGTTGTTGATGGGATGGCTGAGCTTAACGAGGCTATGCTGACTGGTGAGAGTGATCACATTCTAAAGAAAGATGGGAAGGAGCTGCTCTCGGGTTCTTATCTTGTGAGTGGTCAGGTCTATGCTAAGGTCATTAACGTAGCTGAGGACAATTACGCCAACAAGCTCATGTTAGAGGCCAAGACTCATAAGCCAATTGTGTCCCGTATCCTTTATAATATGGATAAGATTGCTAAGTTTACGGGAAAGATTGTTATACCATTTGGGCTTGCACTCTTTTTTGAGGCTTACATGATTAAGCAGCTCTCCCTTCAAGAGTCGGTCGTTACCAGTTCGACAGCCCTTCTGGGAATGTTGCCTAAGGGAATTGCTCTTTTGACCATTACATCACTTTTGACGGCTGTCATTAAGCTTGGGATGAAACACATCCTTGTGCAAGAGATGTACTCTGTTGAAACCTTGGCTCGTGTAGACGTGCTTTGTTTAGATAAGACAGGGACGATTACACAAGGAAAGATGACAGTTAAAGGACTGGAACTACTGTCAGAGCGTTTTACGAAAGAGGAGTTGGAGCGTTTGCTTGCGGCTTATATGCAACATAGCAAGGATAAAAACGCAACAGCTCAGGCTATTCGAAATGCTTATGAGGGTCTGGAACATCATTATCAGGTAGGTGATGTTATTCCATTTTCAAGCGATCGTAAATGGGGTGCTGTGAGCATTAATGGGCTTGGAACTCTCTTTTTGGGAGCACCTGAGATGCTTCTTAAGGAGAATCCTAAAGCAGTCGATAAGGCTCAGGCGCGAGGATCTCGTGTTTTGATTTTGGCCTGGAGTCAGTCAGGTATTGCTACAGAGACCATGATTTTGCCGAATGACGTCGAGGCTTTGACCTTACTTGAAATTGCCGATCCTATTCGTGAGGATGCTGCAGAAACTCTGGAATACCTGCGTTCTGAAGATGTGACACTTAAGATTATTTCTGGTGACAATCCGGTGACAGTTTCTCATATTGCCCATCAGGCTGGTTTTGTAGATTATCAAAGCTATATAGACTGTTCTAAGGTCAGTGATGAGGAGTTGGGGGCTTTGGCTGAAGATACGGCAATCTTTGGCCGTGTATCTCCACATCAGAAGAAGTTGTTAATCCAAACCCTTAATGCCAATGGCCATACCACAGCTATGACTGGTGATGGTGTCAACGATATCTTGGCACTACGTGAGGCGGACTGTTCGATTGTTATGGCAGAGGGAGACCCTGCTACACGTCAGATTGCCAACTTGGTGCTTATGGATTCGGAGTTTAAGGATATTCCTGAAATTCTATTTGAGGGACGTCGTGTGGTTAATAATATTGCCCACATTGCACCTATTTTCCTTATTAAAACGGTGTATTCTTTCCTTTTGGGGCTTATCTGTATTGCCAGTATTGTTTTTGGAAAGGCAGAGTACCTCTTGGTCTTCCCATTCATTCAGGTTCAGATGACTTTGGCGGGGCAATTTATCGAGGGTCTTCCACCATTTATTTTGACCTTCGAGCGTAATATACGACCTGTTGAGAAACATTTCCTCAGACGTTCGCTCCAGTTGTCTATTCCTAATGCCTTGATGCTGGTTATCAGTGTTCTTATTTTCCATCTATCTCAGGTCTATCTTGGTATGAGCAATACGGACATGCTGACGCTGTCTTACTATATGATGGGATCAACGGGTGTCCTTGCTGTTATTCGTGCTTGTATCCCGTTGAATAAGGGACGTGTGGCCTTGATTATTTACTCAGTCTTTGGCTTCTTAATCAGTTCTTATTATCTTCGAGATGTGATTGAGATTTCGACACTTAATAGCTACACCTTGCCAATCTATCTGGTAGCAATGGCTATCTGTACACCGCTTTTCTTCTGGATTAGCTACAAACAAGGTGCTTTCCAAAAAGTATAAGTCAAAACTCGAGCTTGATAACAGGCTTGAGTTTTTTTGATACCTCAACAGTAGGAACGGTCTTGATGTGTATGAGATGTGGTACAATAGAGGCATGAAAACAGTAGGGCACTTGACGCCAAAAGTCATTAAAGCTTTTGATTTGGACTACAAGCCTGGTGAAGAAATCACGCTGTCTGCACAACGTAAGAAGCATATGGAAAAGCATCGCCAGGAATTCAGTGATTTTGATGCCACCTATGAACGTATTCCAGAGATTATTGCTCATCCGGACTATATCGGTTGCCATCCTAATGGCCAGTCCTTGGAATACATCAAACGTATTGATGGTAATGTTCTGGTAGCGGTCAGATTATGTGATAAACTTAATGTCCGTACCATGTTTGTGATTAAAGATTCTAAGCTGAAAAATTATCTAAATGCTGGTAGAGCTAAGAAAATGTGATATAATATAGGTAAGAAGTAACAACGAGGGCGGAAGAGGCAGCCGCCACACCTTCGGGTCTGAAAGAGATGCAGGACTGTCACCCTGCCGTTGTTTATCAACCCAAGAAGTCCCTTTAGGGGCTTTTTTATTTTTTAAAGTGTGGTAATAAGACTACCTCACTCTCTGAATGAGGTATAGACGAATCTTATGGGAGAGGAATTGTCAAAATTAACAGAAAATTCTTGACATCCCTCTAAAAAAGAGTACAATAGTTAGTAAATCAGAAAGTAACTGGTCTTAGATTTTCAGGGAGCCTGCGGTGATTGTGAGTAGGTAATCGAGATGAGCGAACATTGGGCTGATTGGATGATAATGAGAAGGTAATACATATTCTTCTCGGTTGGCACCCCTTACCGTGCAACTCCTTGTTAGAGGAGATAGAGATGATGGTCGTTTTTTTGGAGACCATTAACTGAGGTGGTACCGTGTTAAACTAGATTTAATGCCCTCACAGAGTTTTTCTCTGTGAGGTTTTTTGTTTACTTTTATCTTTAAAGAAGTGTTATGTCATTATTCAATGAAAGGTTGGGTATTTATGGATGCATTAAGCGATATTCGAATTGATATTGATAATATTGACAGACAGTTGCTTCGACTACTGGCCCAACGTCAAATACTTGTGGAAAAGGCAGGACGGCTTAAGTCTAAGGGAGACAAGGCTACTGTCCAGGCTAGTGAGCGTGTTGCCCAAGTGATAGCAAACCGTCGTAAGGAGGCACTAGATCTTGGCTTATCGCCAGATGTGGCTGAAAGTGTTTGGAGAAGCATGATTAAAGCATTTATTGCTTTGGAAGAGAAAGTGAACAACGAATAATAATGGTGCCGATACATCCTATAAAGGAGCCTTGCATCAGTCTTATTACTCTCGATAAACCAGTTTGAAAGGAAATATTATGAGAAAAATTTTACCAGCCGATACCTTAACACCAATCTTGGCTTATATGCGTGTTCAAGGGGAACACAAGGTTATCCTTGAATCTATTCCTCGTGAGAAGGAAAATGCACGTTTTTCTATTGTTGCCTACAATCCAGTCTTTGAAGTAACCTTCAATGATGGTGTTCTTTATGAAAATGGTAAGGCGATTGATCAAGATCCTTTCGAATACTTGGACCAAGTAACAGTCAAGGGCATCAAGTCTGATCTCCCTTTCGCAGGCGGTGCTATCGGGTTTGCAGGCTATGATATGATTGGTCTCTATGAAAATATCGGTGAGATTCCTGAAGATACGATTGGAACACCTGATATGCATTTCTTCATCTACGAGTCTTATTTGATTTTTGACCACAAGAAGGAAAAGGTCTATGTGGTTGAGGATAATATCTACTCTGGTCGTGACAACGATGCGGTGCGTCAAGCTCTTGGTCAGGTGGTAACCAACCTCCAGACTCAGGCGCCAAACGAGTTTACACCTAAGGCCTTGCAAGCCTTGCAATTTTCAAATCATATCGAAAAAGAAGTCTTCATGGATATGGTGGCTAAGGCCAAGAAGCTTATTCGTGAGGGAGATATGTTCCAATGTGTGCTTAGCCAACGCTTTTCAGCGGATTTTGAGGGAGATCCTTTGGATTACTACCGTAACTTGCGTGTGACCAACCCATCAAACTATCTTTATTTCTACGATTTTGGAGATTATCAGGTGATTGGTGCTAGCCCAGAGAGCTTGGTTTCAGTGAAAAATGGAGAGGTGGTAACCAATCCGATTGCTGGAACTCGCCCTCGTGGTGCCAATGAGGCGGAAGACGCTGCTCTAGCGGATGAACTCTCACATGATATTAAAGAAACTGCGGAACACCGTATGTTGGTTGACTTGGGACGTAATGATATTGGTAAGATTGCCAAGAATGGTACGGTCAAGGTGACCAAGTATATGGAGGTTGAGTATTTCCGCTATGTGATGCACCTTACCAGTGTGGTTAAGGGACAACTCTTACCGGAATTGACAGCACTGGATGCGCTAAAATCAACTCTACCAGCTGGAACTGTATCAGGAGCACCTAAGATTCGTGCCATGCGTCGTATCTATGAGCTTGAGCAGGAAAAACGTGGTATTTATGCGGGAGCTATTGGTTATCTGTCTGCGACAGGAGATATGGACTTTGCCATTGCCATCCGTACCATGATTCTCAAAAATCAAAAAGCCTATGTTCAAGCAGGTGCAGGTGTTGTCTATGACAGTGTTCCTGAAAATGAATTTTACGAAACGATTAACAAGGCGAAAGCTATGACAAGAATAGGAGATGCCCAATGATTTTATTAGTTGATAACTATGACTCTTTTACCTATAATTTGGCACAATACCTAGGGACATTTACAGAGGTAAAGGTCTTGCGTAACGATGATGCGAACCTCTATGAAGAAGCGGAAAAAGCTGATGGGCTAGTCTTTTCACCGGGTCCGGGTTGGCCAGCTGATGCGGGTAAAATGGAAGCCTTGATTAAGGATTTCGCTGGTAAAAAACCGATGATGGGAATTTGCTTGGGGCATCAAGCTATTGCGGAAACTTTTGGTGGTAAACTCGGCTTGGCTAAAAATGTCATGCATGGGAAACAAAGTAATATCACTTTTGAAACACCATCACCTATTTTCAAGGATATCGACAATGATGTCCCAATCATGCGTTACCATTCCATCGTTGTTGACCAAATGCCAGAGGGCTTTGATGTGACAGCTATCACAACTGATGATCAGGAAATCATGGCCATTCAGCATAAGGAGCTACCTATTTACGGTTTGCAATATCACCCAGAAAGCATCGGAAGTCCAGATGGGCTTAAGATGGTTGAAAATTTCGTAAAAATTGTTGCAGGCTAGTTGGACAGTCTTTGGACTAGATTTGTCTATGCTCAAAATCTCTCGCGTGCATCAGAAAACATTGAACAGTTTTTAAAAGGAAAATAGATATGAAAGAAATATTCCTACAAATCTCAAACCGCCAAGACTTGTCTCAAGACCAAGTCCAAGCAGTCTTTGACCGCATTCTCAAAAATGAAGTCTCAGAAAGCCAAATCGCTGCCTTCCTTATGGGGCTTAAGACTAAGGGGGAAACAGCAGATGAAATCACAGGTATCGTGCGTGCCCTCAAATCACATGCGACTGTCTTGCCTGAGACTTTCACAGATGCTATGTGTAACTGTGGAACTGGCGGGGACCAGTCTTATAGCTTTAACATTTCGACTACTGTTTGCTTTGTCCTAGCAGCAGGCGGTATTCGTATGGCCAAGGCTGGTAACCGTTCGATTTCCTCTAAATCTGGTTCGGCAGACGTGCTTGAAGCTCTTGGAATCAACGTTGCAGCATCACCAGAAACCCTATCTAAAGCACTTGACGAAGTTGGTTTGGCCTTTATCTTTGCCCAAACCATGCACCCAGCTATGCGTTTTATCGGTCCAGCTCGCCAAGCTCTTGGGATTCCAACGATTATGAACTTGGTTGGCCCACTGGCTAATCCACTTGACCTTGAGACACAACTCATGGGGCTCTATCGTGTGGAATTACAAGAAATTGTTGCTAATGCTATTCAACAGTTGGGACGTAAACGTGCGGTTATTATCACAGGTCCTGACAATATGGATGAAGCTGCCCTCTATGGCACTAACACCTACACCCTTTTGGAAGATGGTCACATCAGCCAGCACACTTTCACTTATGAAGATTTGGGTATGGAAAAGGTTGAGTTGTCTGATATCACAGGTGGCGATGCTAAGGAAAATGCAGAGATTCTCCTTAGTGTCTTGAAAAATGAAGCTAGTCCTTATCTTGAAACAACAGTGCTTAATGCAGGCCTTGGCTTCTTTGCCAATGGTAAGGTGGCGACTATTAAAGAAGGTGTTGAGCTTGCTCGTCAATTGATTGCGGACGGCTCAGCCCTAGAAAAACTTCGCCAACTCCAAGAGGTACAAGTATGAGTAAAGCCTTTCTCCCAACAATCTTAGAACAAAAAGAAAAAGAAGTGGCCCAGTTGGTCATGGAAGACTTGCAGTCCTTGCGTCAGACTTATCGTCTTTATGATTTTCTCAAGTCAAATCAAAACAAGCTGCAAATTATTTCTGAAGTGAAAAAAGCTAGTCCAAGTATGGGTGATATTAACCTAGATGTGGATATTGTGGCTCAGGCCAAGACCTATGAGGAAAATGGGGCAGCTATGATTTCTGTTTTGACGGATGAGGTTTTCTTCAAGGGTGATATTTCCTACTTGAAAGAAATTTCGTCACAGGTGGCTATTCCAACCTTGGCTAAGGACTTCATTATTGATGAGAAACAGATTGTGCGTAGTCGTAATGCGGGTGCGACAGTCATTCTCTTGATTGTAGCGGCCTTGCCAGAAGCTCGCCTCAAGGAGCTCTACGATTTTGCGACAAGCCTTGGATTGGAAGTCTTGGTTGAAACGCATAATCTGCCAGAATTGGAAGTGGCTCATCGTATTGGTGCTGAAATCATCGGCGTTAACAACCGTAATTTGGTTACTTTTGAGACAGATATCAACACCAGTCTTGAGTTATCAACGCATTTCAAGGACAAGCCTGTTTATATTTCTGAGTCGGCTATTTTTACAGGTCAAGATGCTGCCCTAGTTGCCCCATATTTTAATGGAATTCTAGTAGGAACTGCCCTTATGACGGCTGACGATGTGGCTGAAAAGGTCAAGGAGTTGCAAATTGACAAAGGTTAAAATTTGTGGGCTATCGACACCAGAAGCAGTGGCAACTGCAGTTGAATCAGGTGCTGACTACATTGGCTTTGTGTTTGCCAAGAGCAAGCGTCAAGTGAGTCTTGAACAAGCTCGCGAGCTGGCTAAAGGTGTGACAGGCCAGACAAAAATCGTCGGTGTCTTTGTTTCACCCAGTCTTGAAGGACTGGAAGAAGCGATCAGTCAGGTTCCCTTAGACATCGTTCAGATTCATGGAACTTTTGATGAAGTTCTGATTCCAGAGATATCAGTACCAGTTATTCGAGCTATTCAGATTTCAGATAGTGATTCTCAAGTCAAGAGCCAGGCGGATTATCTTCTCTTTGATGCTCCCATTGCTGGTAGTGGTCAGACCTTTGACTGGCAGCTTTTGGCTGATAAGCAGATTGAGCAGGATTATTTCATCGCTGGTGGCTTAACTGTGGACAATGTGGCAGAGGCCAAGGAAACTTTCCAGCCCCATGCCTTAGATGTGTCCTCAGGTGTCGAAACAGATGGTCACAAAGATTTAGACAAGATTAAAGCATTTATAGAAAGAGTGAAAGCATGACATATCAACAACCTGATGCAAAAGGATTTTACGGAAAATTCGGTGGTCAGTTCGTTCCAGAAACGCTGATGACGGCCGTTATTGAATTGGACAAGGCCTATCGTGAAGCCAAGGAAGATCCAAGTTTCCAAGCGGAATTGGATGACCTCCTCAAAAACTATGTGGGCCGTGAGACACCTCTTTACCACGCCAAACGTTTGACTGACCATATCGGTGGAGCGCAAATTTATCTTAAACGTGAGGACCTTAACCACACAGGTGCCCACAAGATTAACAATGCCCTTGGTCAAGTCTTACTTGCCAAACGTATGGGCAAGAAGAAAATCATCGCCGAAACGGGTGCAGGTCAACACGGTGTTGCAACAGCGACAGCCGCAGCCCTTTTCGACATGGATTGTACAATCTATATGGGTGAAGAAGATGTTAAACGTCAGGCGCTTAACGTTTTCCGTATGGAATTGCTTGGTGCCAAGGTATTTAGCGTAACAGACGGTTCGCGAGTGCTTAAGGATGCTGTAAATGCAGCCCTCCGTGCTTGGGTAGCAGGTATCGAGGATACGCACTACATCATGGGATCTGCCCTTGGTCCTGCACCATTCCCAGAAATTGTTCGCGACTTCCAATCTGTCATTGGTCGTGAAGCCAAACGCCAATATGCAGAAATTTCTGGCGGTAAATTGCCTGATGCTGTAATGGCTTGTATCGGCGGTGGTTCAAATGCTATCGGTATGTTCTACCCATTTGTTAATGATAAATCAGTAGCTATGTATGGTGCTGAGGCTTCTGGTTTGGGGCTTGATACTGAAAAACATGCCGCAACCTTTGCCAAAGGTCGTCCAGGTATCCTTCATGGAGCGCTTATGGATGTTCTCCAAGATGCGCATGGTCAAATCATGGAAGCCTTCTCTATCTCAGCTGGTCTGGACTACCCAGGGGTTGGTCCTGAGCACTGTTATTTCAACGAAATTGGACGTGCGACTTACGACTCTATCACAGATGAAGAAGCTCTCGAAGGTTTCAAACTTCTGTCACGTTTAGAAGGTATTATCCCAGCTCTTGAGTCTAGCCATGCCATTGCGCTTGCGCAAAAAGTGGCAGCTAAGATGTCGCCAGACCAAAGCCTCATCGTCTGCCTCTCAGGTCGTGGGGACAAGGACGTTATGCAGGTTAAAGAACGTTTCGAAGCTGAAGCAGAAGGGAAATAAACCATGACAAAAACATTAACAAAACACCTACAAGCTATCAAAGACAGTAAACGCGGTATTTTCGTACCTTACATCATGGCGGGTGACCACGCTAAAGGTCTAGACGGACTCTTTGAGACCATTGCTCTCTTGGAAAATAGTGGTGTCTCAGCTATTGAGGTGGGTATTCCATGGTCAGACCCTGTGGCCGATGGTCCCGTTATTGAACTAGCAGGACAACGTAGTTTGGCTAAAAATGTGACTTTAACAGCTATCATCAAGAAGCTTCAAGAACAAAAAACACAGGTACCTCTGGTTATCATGACCTACATCAATCCAGTTTATCAATATGGTATCGAAGCCTTTGTTAAGGACTTGGCTGAGACCTCTGTCAAGGGGCTCATCATTCCTGATTTGCCAAATGAACATGCTGACTTTATCTCCCCTTATTTGAAAGACAGTGACATTGCTCTCGTGCCTTTGGTAAGCTTGACTACAGGTATTGACCGTCAGAAACAGTTGATTGATGGTGCAGACGGCTTTATCTACGCCGTTGCCATCAATGGCGTTACTGGTAAGACTGGTAATTACCGTGATGACCTTGATAAACACTTGGCTAACTTGACTGCTCACGCAGACATTCCAGTCCTCACAGGTTTTGGTGTGTCAACAGAGGAAGACATCAAACGTTTTAACGCTGTGTCAGACGGTGTTATCGTAGGATCAAAAATCGTCCGTGACCTCCACGACGGTAAGGAAAAAGAAGTCGCTGAATTTGTTACATTCGGTTCACACTTTGAAAAATAGCAGATGGTACTCTCCAGAAATGGGGAGTTTTTTTATTGACCTCCAGAAGTTAGATTTTTTCTATCTAACTTCTGGAGGTGCAGTTCATCTTTACATTTCTTTTTAATGTGCTATATGAGGTAGGAAAATATTTTCTCCATAAGAATTATTATATTATGGAAAAAATATTTACCATTTACTACAAGTAAGCAAACAAAATAATGCAAATTGAACATTTTTGGAGGAAAATTAGAGTAAACTAAAAACATCAATAGAGATGTTGAAATAATTCAAAGGCGGATGCTATCATGCTTAAATTTTCTACAAAGAAAATCAAAAAGGCAGGCTGTGTAAGTGTAGGTGCGCTGATTCCAGTTTCAGTTGGTCACTACATTAAAGAAGTAAAAAGTACGGTATAGCTTACTTTTTGAGTATCGCAGAAGCGCAGAAAGATTTTTGTAATTATAATGATTATAAAAGTAATTGAACTTAGAAGCGTTCACTAGAACATTATAATTAGTTATTTTTGTTATGAAAATTTTTATGTGATAACTAATCATTTAAGTAGGTTGATATTATATTAGCTTACTTTTTATTTAAAGATATGAGAGAAAAAAACTTCAGATATTGCTTCAATATCTTTTTCAAGCAACAGTTTCTAATGTTTGTTTAATACTATATACTCTATTCTTTTCGGTTTGTTTAAGAACTCAAAAGGTACTGTTATTGTTAAGTACTCCTACAATAATTGCCTTAATAATTCAACCAATATTAATTGAAAAATTTGCATTCAAAAGCAAAGCTAACTTTTCAAAACATACTATGATGATTATGTTGACTTTGTTAAGTATACTAATTTGCTCATCGAGTAATATGTCTGAGAAAAATATATGGATTTTACATTTTATTTTTATAGGTTATTCTGAAGAAATGTTATATAGAATGATTATCTTAGACAAGTTGAGGTCATCCTATTCAATATTTGAATCAATACTGTTCTACTAGGATTAGTAGAAGTATCATTTGCTACAATAATTCAAAATTTTATTGATTCCCTGGAGTCGTCAAATATTACTAAATTTGAGTTTGCAATTATCTCCTTCGCTGTTTTTCTAGTAATTAATTATGCTTTAAATACTTTTGTAATATGGATTCGGTCAGTTCTTACTAAGAATATTCATTGCATTGATAAAGTTATTAAGGATGTTAATTTAAGTAATAAAAGTAACGAGATTCAAGTAGTTTCTGAAAATGGCGATAATATTTCTGGTGGGGAATTGAAAAAAATAAATATTGCTAGAGCATTGTTAGAAAACAGACCTCTGCTTTTAGTTGATGAATTTGAGTCAGGTTTAGATGAAGAATCATCAAAACTAATAACTGATAAATTATTTGATTCAGAAAACATCATCATAAAGATTTCTCATAATTTAGATAAATCATTTTTAAAAAGATTTGATTCTATAATTTTTATGGAAAAAGGAAAAATTATTGCAAAAGACAAGTATGAATTATTACTTGAAACTTGTGATAATTTTAATGATTTTTTAATGTATACTGCAACTGATGGAGGTAATCACCATGAATACAATATTACGAGTCTGTCATTTGAATAAATCATTTGGAAAACAAGAGGTATTAACCGATCTCAATTTCGAAATTCAAAGAGGTGACATTGTTGGCTTAATTGGGAAGAATGGCTGTGGAAAGACTACTTTAATGAAGATGATCTTAGGACTTACTCCACGCACAAAAGGTAAAATTCAATTTAAAGGGGATTCAGAATATAATACTAAAAGAAATAGTTTAAATAAAATCGGTTTTCTTATAGATTGTAAATTATTTGAAGATTTTTCTGCATATGATAATTTGAAATTATTCTCTATGTATTCTTCATCATTTGATAAGAGTGAACTAGATAAACGGATTAATATGTTGTTAAAATTTGTGGGTTTAGATAGTAGCAAAAAACTAGTAAAATCTTACTCGTTTGGCATGAAGCAGAGATTGGGTTTGGCATTGGCCTTGTTAGATGACCCTGAGTTTCTGATTCTAGATGAACCTTTTGTGGGTTTAGATCCTGCAGGAGTTAGAGTTCTTTTAGACTATATTGTGAAGTTACGTCGTGAAAAAAGGGTTACAATATTAATCTCATCACATCAGTTACATGAAATTGAAGAAATATGTGATTATTTCCTATTTATAAATGGAAAGAGTATTGAAACACATACTAAACTAGGAAAAAATAAAATAATTATTACTTTAGAATATGCAGTGCCGGAGTTGGAACAAAGTCTTAGTAAATTAGTTACCCTAAAAGAAGGTCAGATAATCTTACCACATGATATGATGTTATTGAATTCGATCCTGAAGCTCATTTATAAATATAATTGTGAGATAAAAGAAATCACGGTGAGTGACTCTATTGAAGAATTATTTAGGGGGTGAAAAAATGCAATCAATCGTTTTAGCAGAACTATATAAATTATTGAAACGGAAAAATTTTATTATATTAGCTATACTATCATCGTGGTCTTTGATTTATGGTTTTGGTGCCTTTTTACATTGGGACTTTGTAAAAATAGGGGCTAAATTAGATTTAGTTACCTTTATCACCACGATGTGGACATTTTTATTAATATTAACTATCCCGTTATTATTAATTTTATATACTTCTTCCTTTATTTTAGGAGGAGAGATTCAAGGAGGACAAATTTTATTAGAGGTAAATAGAGTCACTAGTAAGAAAATATTGATAGTCTCTAAGTATATTGTTGTTATCCTATCAATATTATTTTTATATATCTTAAATTGCTTGACGTCGTTAGTCACTTATATCTGCTTTATATCTCATACTGAGTTCGGTTATACACGTTTTTGGGAGCTACATGCTACAAATGTACAATCAATAGTAGTTAGTTTAGTGAATTTAGGATTTATTATTTTGCTTGCTAGCATTGCTTTTTATCTATCACTAAATATTTCGGCAATAATGGCTTCGTTTGCAAGTCTAGGTGTTTATTTTTTATGTCAACTTCTATCAAATATTACTATGATTTCTAAATTCATCCCTGGATATTTTTTTGTTGTGCCTAATTATCACTTTACAATTGGATTATCTCTAATTCATTTACTAAGTTATTTTTTGCTTTGTATACTGTTATTGATTGCTACCATGAGAGGGTTTGAAAGTAAGGCATTTTGAATGATATAATATTAGAAAAAGGAATTTATAGAGACAGATGTATAAAGTAGCAATTTGTGATGATGATAGCTTACAAGTGAGTAATTTAGAAACTCATATTTCAGAATACTTTGATGAAATCAATGTCCAATATGAAATTGATGGATATTACAAAGGAGACCGTATGGTAAATACCATGAGTAGACAAATTGACAACTATCACTTGATATTTTTAGATATTGAAATGGAGGGGCTAAATGGTATAGAGACTGCTAAGTTATTGAGGAATATTGATAAAAACTTTATACTCATTTATGTCACAAGCTATGAGCAATATGCTTTAGAAAGTTTTGAAGTCTCTCCATTTCGTTATCTAATAAAACCTGTATCTATTGAAAAATTAAGAGAGGTTCTCAGAGATGTTCTGGTAGAATTAACTGCAAAACAAAAGTTTATGTTTTATCAGATAGGTATGGAACATTTCCAAATAAGCTTAGATAATATTGTGTGTTTATATTCTGAGTTTGGTAGAAAGATTCACCTTGAATTAGTTAGCGGTAGTGACACATCGTTTTATGGGAGGATATCAGCAATTGAAAAAGAATTACCTCCAACGCATTTTGTTAGGGTTAATAGTGGAACAATGATTAATTTAAATCATATAGCTTCATTTAATCGGAATGATGTAACTATGATAAATGGCAGTTGTATCGCTATTAGTAGAAGTCGGAAGAAAGTCGTGAGAACAGCATATAGCCATTTTATTGAGAGGAGTTTCGGTTTATGATTGATGTATATAAATCAGTGGGACTGCTCTCTCTTTTTTTATTCCAAAGCTTTGTTGTTTGGTTTTATTTACAACACTTTTTTGTGATCAGAATTTCCAAAAGCAAGTTTTATTATTTGATCTTATTTGTTTATTTTATTGGCCACACATCAATAACAATAAATCATAATACATTGTTAGATTTTAAAATCTTATCTTTGCTATTAACTTTCCTGATTCTTTTCCTCTTTTTATCGGGAGATGTGATGAAAAAGGTATTTCATTATTTATTTCTGATCTTTTGGTTTTTGATTCAAGAAGATATAACTATATTGCTATTACATCAAGTTCAACAAACTAAAGAAATCGTAATCTTTTTCGCCCAATTCTTTTTGATGTTGTTAACGCTTTTATTTGTGTTAGGATTAAAACACTTTAAAATAGATAATCTATTTGAGCTGAACAAAATAGAATACGGTATCTTATCGTTGCCTCCATTTTTGTCTATTATTTTACTGTTATATAAGATTCCACTACCTTTAAGTCGAGTTTTGATATTTGATAGTTATTTATTATTGATAAACATTGTCATAATTGTGCTTTACAATTATTTGAGTGAAAAAAATTATAATATTATCAAAGGCAAAATTGCTTTTGATGAAAATAGCATGACCAGTGAAATCATTCAACAAGAAGAAGAACTAGCAATTCTCAGACATGATTTAAAAAATATTGTTTCCTCAATAGATTTTTATGCAGATAGTAATGATTTTGAAAATATCAAAGCAATAACTCGAGAGATATTGGGACAGGAGGTTTTTAATCGCAAAATAACAGGATGTATACCAATTGACGCTATATTAAATCAAAAAATATCTAAAATGAAAAAAGATGGAGTCCAGTTTCATCTAGATTTACAAATCCCCTATAACTTAGATATAAGTTCGATTGCTATAGATTCTTGCGCTATTCTTGGAAATATTATCGACAATGCAATAGAGGAGATTGAACGTAATGGATTAACGAATCCAATCGAAATAGTACTACGTTTTAAGAATAATAAATTAGTTTTTAGAGTGGCGAATCCTATACTTACTTCTGAAATAGATATCAATTACGACGGAATGAAATCTATGAAATTACCTAATAGACGTGGTCTAGGAATAAAAAGTAGTTATGATAGAATCATGAAACTGAAAGGACATCTGAATATTAATATACAGTCAAATCAATTTGTGGTACTAGTTGTTATTCCTTTAAAGATTAAGTAAGTATTGTTTGTAAGTGACTTAGTAAATATATTTTGTGTTATTGAATCCCTGATTTTTCAGTATTACAATAAGGACAATGAAAAAGAAAAGGTTTAGAAATCGTTAATGTTTACCAATAATTCCAGAATTATTTTCCTTAATAGGTTTTTGTCACTGATTATCGAGTACGGTTATGCGATAGCACTGAGCATTATTTTCTCTAAAATCTCAGTGGACTATGTCTTGGGGCTATGGATTGCCAAATTCTTAGGAGGGCTTCTTGCCAATGTGGGACATCAATTTGTAGGAAAAATCACAAATAAAAAATATGTTTTGATTGGTATTGAATTGCTTAAGGCAGTCTGTCTGGCTTTGATCTATCTTGCCATGGGTAGTGTTTTTGTATTTGCTTTGGTGGTTTTGACTGAAGTGCTGACAACTTACTTTAACAGTTTGTTGTCCTCAGCGGTGCCTGTGCTTGTAAAAAAAGTCAACTTACAAAAATTTAACAGTACCTATACCATGATTGGGTCAGCTTCCTATTTCTTAGCACCTATGATAGTTGGTCTCTGGGGTAGCCTTGATTTAGGGAGCTTATTTTTGGTCTACAGTGTGCTAACTCTACTAGCCACCCTCTTATTGTTTAAACTGGGACCGATTATTTTTGACCGTGAGAATAAATCAGAAGAGGAGGTTTCTTCCAGTCAAGGTAGTCCTATTTTTGGAAAGCAGAGTGTCATTCTTAAGATGGTTATGATGACTATACTCTTACAGTCAGTGGGTGTCTTATATGATGCTTATGAGGTTATCTTCCTGACCAAAGATGTCGGTATTTCTAGTCAGGCTTATTCTTACTCTCTGTCCTTCTTGGCCATTGCCTTTCTAGCAACGAGTTCAATTCTATCTTTCAAAAGTCTCACTAAATACTCCCCTATGACCGTTTACTTGTTAGGCTCTCTTGTCTATTTGGGTTACGTTGTCGTCTTTCCATTCGTACCTAACCTACCGACTGTTTTGCTTAGCTATATCTTTTTAGCAGTTGGTCAAACTATTTCTGGAATTTCGCAAAATGTTTACCTGCAAGAGAAGTTGAATCCCCTACAGCTTAATAATCTTTATTTGAAAATCGAAGTCTTGAATCAGGTTTTGACAGGGATTGTTGTATTTGTCAGTGGCATGCTTATTAAGAGAGGTCTGCAAGTCACTACGATTTATTTGGGATATAGTATCCCTATCATTGTACTCGTATTGGGAATAATGCTTATGACTAAACTGTATCAGAAAAATCCTAAGGCATAATTTTTATCCTAAGATAATAAAAACATTCCAAGGTCCTTGAAGTGATCTTGGAATTTTTAAATAAAATAAATCTACAAATGTAGACAAAACCCTTGACGCATTTTCACAATAGCGTTAAAATAAATCTACAAATGTAAACGAGTAACAACATTCAGAAAGGAGCTATCATGCTAACAATTTCATCTGCGGAATGGGAGGTCATGCGAGTGCTCTGGGCTAAGGGGCAGGCGACTTCTTCAGAGATTATAGCGATTCTAGCTAAGAAGCTAGACTGGTCGGCTTCGACTGTTAAGACCTTGCTTGGACGTTTGGCGGACAAGGGTTACCTAACCAGTCAGCGTCAAGGACGAGGCTTTATCTATCAAGCTAGCTTAGGTGAAGATGAAGCGAATTTTCAAGCTTTAGAGGCAGTTTTTGACAAGATTTGTTTGACCAAACACAGTGATTTGTTGGGGCAACTCATGGCAAAGACGCCGATGACTCAAGCTGATGTGGATAAGTTACAGGCCCTGCTTGTGACAAAAGCACCTGTGGATCAGGTGGTTTGTGACTGTATGCCTGGCCAATGTGCTTGTGGGCATCATATGGAGGTGGATTAAAAAATGGCAAAAGAAACCTTTGTGGTTAATGGGATGACCTGTGCATCCTGTGTAGCCAATGTAGAAAATGCTGTTAATAAGTTGGATGGTGTGGACAAGACTGTGGTTAACCTAACCACCGAAAAAATGTCTGTGGATTATGTTGGGGATAAGGTCAGTCCAGAAGCTATTGAAAAAGCTGTGGCTGACGCTGGTTATGAGGCAGAAGTCTACAACCCAGATACAGCTAAGAGTCAGGAAGAACGTGAAGAAGACAAGATTCACAAGGTGCGTGAGCGTCTCATTTGGTCATCAATCTTCACCATTCCTCTCTTTTATCTAGCTATGGGGCCAATGGTCGGTCTACCTGTGCCAAACTTCTTGTCTCCTCATCATGCGGCCTTGACTTATGCCTTGGTGTTGCTAGTTTTGACAGTGCCCGTCATGTGGTTGGGCCGTTCCTTCTATAGTAATGGTTTTCGTACCTTGGCTAAGGGTCATCCTAACATGGATGCCTTGGTAGCCTTGGCAACATCGGCAGCCTTTCTTTATAGTCTCTATGGTACTTATCACATTTCTTTGGGACATGCCCATCACGCCCACCAACTTTATTTTGAGTCAGTGGCTGTTATCTTGACCCTGATTACTCTTGGTAAGTACTTTGAAACCCTCTCTAAGGGTCGAACATCAGAAGCTATCAAGAAACTCATGCACTTGTCAGCCAAGGAAGCAACTGTCCTTCGTGATGGTAAGGAAGTCAAGCTTCCTGTGGATAAGGTTGTTCTTGGTGACCATATTGTGGTCAAACCTGGGGAAAAGATAGCCGTGGATGGTCAGGTGATTTCTGGTAGCTCTGCTATTGATGAGAGTATGCTTACAGGTGAGTCACTTCCTATTGAAAAATCTGTTGGTAAACCAGTGTTTGCAGGTTCTATTAATGGTCAAGGTAGTCTGATTTATGAAGCTGAAAAGATTGGTAAGGACACCTTGCTTTCCCAAATCATCAAATTGGTCGAGGATGCCCAACAAACCAAGGCACCGATTGCTAAGATTGCCGATCAGGTGTCAGCTGTCTTTGTTCCCGTTGTCATGGCTATTGCCCTTGTTTCAGGTCTCTTCTGGTACTTTATCATGGGACAAACCTTTACCTTCGCAATGACTGTCGCAGTCAGCGTCTTGGTTATTGCTTGTCCATGTGCTTTAGGTCTTGCGACACCAACAGCCATCATGGTTGGTACAGGCCTTGGTGCCGAGCATGGTATTCTCTACAAGCGTGGAGATGTGCTCGAGTTAGCTCACAAGGCTGACGTCCTCATTTTTGACAAGACAGGAACCATTACTCAGGGCAAACCTCAGCTCGTTTCTAGCTATACTTATGGCAATGGCGGAGCCGCCTTGCAACTTTTGGCATCCTTGGAAGCCAAGTCTGAACACCCCTTGGGTCAAGCCATCCTTGTGGCAGCAGAAAATGCTAACTTGGACTTGTTAGAAATGGATAATTTCTCAAGTTTGACTGGACGAGGACTTACTGCCATCTATGCAGGAAAAACTTATCTAGCTGGGAATCAAACCCTTATGGCAGAGGAAAAAGTCGACTTGACTTCAGCACAAGCTGATTTCCAAAGCTTGACAGCTGATAGTCAGACACCGATTTTCCTAGCTGAGGATGGCAAGTTAATCGGACTCTTTGGTGTAGCCGATCAGGTTAAAGCAGATAGTGCCGATATGGTGGCAGCTCTTCATCAAATGGGCAAGGAAGTCATCATGTTGACTGGGGATAATGACCAAACAGCTCAAGCCATCGCTCAAAAGGTTGGTATCAAGCGCGTTATCAGTCAAGTGCTTCCGCAAGAAAAATCTAGGGTGATTAGCGACCTGCAAGCAGAAGAAAAATCAGTTATCATGGTTGGTGATGGTATCAATGATGCCCCAGCCCTTGCGACTGCTGATATCGGTATTGCCATGGGTTCAGGGACAGATATTGCCATGGAAAGTGCCGATATGGTCCTTATGAAACCAAATCTCATGGATGTGGTTAAGGCTCTGAAAATTAGTCAGGCGACGATCATAACGATTAAAGAGAACCTCTTTTGGGCCTTTATCTACAATATCTTGTCTATCCCAGTGGCCATGGGTGTCCTCCACCTCTTTGGAGGCCCACTCCTTGACCCAATGATAGCAGGACTGGCCATGAGCTTTAGCTCTGTCTCAGTCGTCCTCAATGCTCTGCGTCTCAAACGTCGCAAAGTCTAAGTGTCGATTGCTTATGCTCCCCATCACTTAAGACGTATATCAAAAAATAATTAAAGCAAAGGAAGAAAGAAAAATGACAAAAACATATAACATTACAGGAATGAAATGCCAAGGCTGTGTCAACACCGTTACCGAAAAACTCTCTGCTGTCAAAGGCGTAGACAAGGTTCAAGTTGACCTCGAAACTAAACAAGTCACTATCGAGGGTAAACCATGGAAGTGGTCACTCAAACGTGCCCTCAAAGGCACTAAGTTCGAACTTGGTGACGAAATTTAAGACAGGAAAAAAACAGCTATCAGGCTGTTTTTTTCTGCCCATAATCTTTTTGAAAATCCCTTCCTTTTGTGATATGATTAAAGTAATTATGTTCTCGAAATTGAGACTAGAAAATCAAGAAAAGAAAACGGTATACCTATGTCTAAACAAACCCTTATCCTTCTCTACGGTGGACGTTCAGCAGAACGTGAAGTGTCTGTGCTCTCAGCTGAGAGTGTTATGCGTGCGGTGGATTACAGCGCATTTAAGGTTAAAACCTACTTTATCACTCAGTCTGGTGATTTTATCAAAACACAAGAATTTACAGAAACACCAGGTGATGACGAGAAGCTCATGACTAATGACACAGTTGAGGTTAGTCAAGCTATCAAACCAAGCGATATTTATGAAGAAGGCGCTGTGGTATTCCCTGTCCTTCATGGTCCTATGGGTGAGGATGGGTCTGTCCAAGGTTTCCTCGAAACCCTCAAATTGCCATATGTGGGTACTAATGTTCTCTCATCAAGTGTGGCTATGGACAAGATTATGACCAAGCATATTCTTGAAGTTGCTGGAGTGCCTCAGGTTGCCTACACAGTCTTCATAGAGGGTGAAGATTTGGAAGCAGCCGTAGCAGAGACGCTTGAAAAATTGACCTTCCCAGTGTTTGTCAAACCTGCTAACATGGGGTCATCTGTTGGGATTTCTAAAGCTGAAAATGAAGTAGAGCTTCGTGCAGCGATTGATTTGGCTCTCAAATATGATAGCCGCATCTTGATTGAGCAAGGTGTGGTTGCCCGTGAAATCGAGGTTGGTATCCTTGGAAATACAACTGTCAAGACGACAGATCCAGGTGAAGTGGTCAAAGACGTTGCTTTCTATGATTACCAAGCTAAGTACATCGACAATAAGATTACCATGGACATCCCAGCTCACGTGCCTGCAGAAGTCATGACACAAATGCGTACCTATGCGGCTAAGGCCTTCCGTGCCCTAGGTGGTTGTGGTCTTGCCCGCTGCGATTTCTTCCTGACAGAGGATGGAGCCATCTACCTTAATGAGCTCAACACCATGCCAGGTTTCACCCAATGGTCAATGTACCCACTACTTTGGGAAAATATGGGACTTTCTTACTCAGACCTAATCAAAGAATTGGTAGCCTTGGGACAAGAAATGTTCGACAAACGTGAAAGCCATTTGATTTAAGAATGATGATTTATAAGACAGACATCTTAGTCTCGGAGAAATCTCTGAGACTGAGGTGTTTTTTTCTTTACAGAAATCCAGATTTTATTTATATCTTTTCTTTATCACCTTGATAAAAAATACATATTATCCAAATAAACTAACAGGTGGTAGAATAAATCTAACGATTCAAATGTAATAAAGCAATTCGTTCGTATTTGATGAAAATTTGTGTCTCACAAATTTCATCAGCGACGAGTCGTGATCAAAGGGCTAGAAGTAGATGTCAGTGAGTACTCACGGAATTTTAGACGCCCTTTGTATCTTGTAGAATTGAACACGGGCTAAATTCCTAGAGCAAAAGATAAACTTCCTAGTGTGCCAGCACACGTCGTCAGTTTCCTATTTGCCACACGGAATTTTAGACGCCCTTTGTATCTTGTAGAATTGAACACGGGCTAAATTCC
>ERZ1035027.37-NODE-37-length-94939-cov-52.622697_pt1 | contig 94939 bp, 101 predicted proteins | sample MGYA00520604_ERZ1035027 | MGnify/ENA primary metagenome ERZ1035027 (study PRJEB33766, sample SAMN09781743) | gut metagenome | biome: gut microbiome | host: Homo sapiens | place: Madagascar | study: EMG produced TPA metagenomics assembly of the PRJNA485056 data set...
AAAAGTAAAAAAAAATGAAACAGAAGATATATATTAAGAGATTTAGTAAAGATGTAGAACTCCCTAAAATTATTGCCAAAGGAGATTGGATTGACCTTAGAAGTGCAGCAGAAGTAACACTGAAAGCTCCTGTTACAAAAACAGCATCAAAAGGTAAACCAAAGGAAGTTGAGTTTAGTACAGCTCTTATTCCTCTTGGAGTAGCTATGCTGTTACCTGATGGTATGGAGGCAAATGTAGTTGCTAGAAGTGGTACCTTCAAGAATTATAGTGTTCTACAGACTAATGCCTATGGAGTTATTGATGGTGGAGAGTTTGGATATAATGGACCAAATGATGAATGGAAGTTCCCAGTAGTAGCTCTAAGAAATACTACAATAGCAAGCAATGATAGAGTGTGCCAGTTTAGAATCCAGCTTAGTCAAAAGGCAACAATGTGGCAGAAACTGAAGTGGTTGTTCACTAGTGGAATTGAAATTATTGAAGTAGATGACCTTCCAGCAAAAAAAGATAGAGGAGGCTTCTCAACAACAGGAACTAAATAATTATTAATTAATCTTGTGCATTGTCCTTTCCTAGGACAATGCCTTTAAAATATTACAACTATGAAAATTGCAGTCTTGGATTATTGTGCAGGAGAAGTTATCATTAAGGATGTCCCTGAAAGTCTTGAGAATCTTGATGGTGATGACATTTGTACTCAGATGGGCTTTAAACAAAGTAATGTAGAATATATGATAACTGATGATATTCTTCCTATTGATATTGATACAGAAGGCTGTACAGCAAATATAACATTAAACTAAAAACTATGATAAAAAAGATTATTCATAAATTTCTCAACATTCATCCTCAGGCAATGTCCTTTCAGAACTCAATGGATCTTGCAGAATTACCTGTAGTAACATTCCGTCAAGGAAATAAGAAGATTAATTTTCTCCTTGATACAGGCTCTAATAATTGTGTTATTGATAGCAATATTCTAAAGAACATTGACCATAAAATGCTTAATGTAGAAACTAACATCTCAGGTCTTGAAGGTAATGCTCAAAAGGCAGGAGTATGTACTATCAAGATGTCTTATAAAGATAAGGAATATGAATATCCTTATGTTATTCAGGACATGAGTGTAGCTTTTAATTCCATAAAGAAAGAGACAGGAGTCACAGTTAATGGCATGCTGGGTTCAAAGTTCTTCAATGAGTTCAAATATGTCCTTGACTTTGATGAATTGATAGCTTATAGTAAGGAATGATATATTTAGTAACTGCTAATCAACAACTATTTGAAAATAATGTCTATAAGATAATTTCTATAAACGAATCTCTTTCAATAATGAAAGATTGGAGGATGATTCAATTTGATACAGAAACTTTAGGCAAAGATCCTCATGTAGGAAGTCTATTGTTAGCCCAATTTGGGAGTATAGACAAAAGTATTCAGATAGTTGTTGACTGTACTACTATTAGTATTCTTAAATATAAAGGGGTATTGGAAAATAACTATTTGATAGGTCAGAACTTAAAGTTTGACTTACAATGGTTATACAATTATGAGATTGTTCCTCTTAAAATTTATGATACAATGATAGTAGAACAGATTCTATATTTAGGATATCCTCCACTATACAAAGATCCTATCAATGGTATATCATATAGTTTACAGGCTATAGCAGAAAGAAGACTTAATATCTATATTGATAAAACCGTTAGAGGAGAAATACAATGGAGGGGTATTGATACATCTACTATAAAGTATGCAGCAGGTGATGTTGTTCATCTACATGATATAATGAAATCTCAAGTTGCAGATTGCAAGAAACAAGGATGTATAGTTGGAGCTAAACTAGAGTGTGACTTTGTACCTGTAATAGCTTACTTGGAATGGTGTGGTATTCATCTTGATGAAGAGAAATGGAAAGTTAAGATGAAGATAGACAGACAGCATCTCAATGAAGCTATCAATGACTTGAATAACTTTGTCCTTTCAGACCCAAAACTTAAGGAGTTTACCTATGTGAATACTCAAGGGGATTTATTCAATGGATTTGATTTATCTCCTAAGTGTACTATAAATTGGGCTTCATCTGCACAAGTCATTCCCTTGTTAAAGAAACTAGGTTTTGACACTAAAGTGCAAGATAAAGAATCTGGTGAAGATAAGGAAAGTGCTATGGAGAAAGTCCTTAAGAAACAAAAAGGAGTTAACGATGAGTTTCTAAAACTATACTTAGGTAAAGGAGAACCAGAGGATGAAGATTACTATGCAGGCTATAATGGTTCTGCCAAGGTAGTAACATCCTTTGGGCAAAATCATTTGAATGCCATTAATCCAAATACAAACAGAGTACATACCATTTACAGACAATTAGGTTGTGATACTGGCAGAATGTCATGTGGATCAAAAGACAATAATGATGATTTAGCAAAACTAAAACATTTGCCAATCAATCCTTCTGCAAAACAAAAGAAAGAAGGAAAAGCATGTCCATACCCTAATATGCAGCAATTACCTGCTGATGATATTACTAGAGGATGCTTTACAGCACCTAAAGGATATAAGTGGTGTAGCTGTGACTATAGTGCCATAGAGAGTAGACTTGGTGCTGATATTTATCAGGAACAATCTATGATTGATGAGTTTCTTTATGGCAGTGGAGATATGCATTCATTGTGTGCTTATATGGTATATACAAATGAGATTCCAAGAGATACCCCTATTAAAGATATTAAGGAGCTATACCCTCACCTTAGAAAGGAAGTTAAGTCTGTTGAGTTTTCTCAGCAATTTGGAGGAACTGCTTTTGCAATACAAAATGCTGTGGGATGTACTCTGGAAAAGGCTGAAAAATTTGCCAAAGCTTATGCAACAGGTTTTCCAGGCATTGCTAGATTTAAAGAGAAAGGCTCTAAGGAAGTGAGAAGTAAAGGATATATTCTTCTTAATCCTATAACTGGGCATAAAACTTATTGGGCAACTTTTAAGCAATGGAAAGAAAAACAAAATCATTTTACTTCTAAATTTTGGGAAGAATATAGAAATATACATAAACCTAAAAAAGATAGTATATATATTGAAGTCAAAAAGCACTTTCAAGAAGTATCTAAATGGGATAGAAAAGCTCTTAACTCTGTAACTCAGGGTACAGGTGCTATCGTTCTAAAGGATTCGCAGATTACAATTTTCCATTGGGTTATAGAGAATGGTTACTTTGGAAAATGCAGACTTGATAACTTAACCCACGATGAATGTAATTGGGAATATCCAGAGGAGCTTACAGAATTTCCTAAGATAGTAGAAGAGTATATGGAAAGCTCTGCTAGTAAGTATTGTAAATCAGTACCAATACCAGCAGTAGCAGAGGTATCAGATCATTGGGTTCATTAAACATTAATTATGAGAGTAACAGAAGATGAATTGATAGATATTTGGAGGTACTTCCAGTATTGTTGCCTTCCTTCAATTATAATGGCAAAATATGCTTACCATGATTATCTTAAAAATATTCAAGAAGAGAAGTCTTTTTATAAATTTGAGATTAAGCATGAGATTAATAAAGTAGGTAAACAGCTGGATTTACTTCCGAATAAATTAATGGCTATAAGTAGACAGAATGAGAGATATATGAACATCCTTAGTTCTAATATTGATGAACTCTTAGAGGAAAATACAGAAGAGTTATATAAGAGTATCTATATCTCTTTTAGAAATGCTAAATTTAAGCATATAGATTGTTTTTCTGCCCTTCATTATATTTCCGCAATGCTGCAAATATCTTCATGTATTTTCTCTCAATGTTGTAAAGATATGCAAAAGATAATGGGAAAAGACCCCACAAAAGGCTTTGGGATATACAATTTGAAAGAATATGCAGATATATGGAACACTATTTGTGATAAGGCAGCTAAGCAATTTGGGTATTTAGGTTCTAATAAGAAAGCTCCTTCTGTAGATCTTAATAATCCAAGATGTACTAAGGCTGTACATTGTATTAGAGCTAAATATTCTAATGTAGATACACTCACAGAGGCTTTAAGAAGGTCATATCCTTGGAGTCTTAACTATAAAGAAGGTATTCCTTTTGAGGAATCTGCTGACTATCTTATAGTAAATAGTAATAATCAAAAACTTGATAAATGTGATTAAAGTAATGGAATTTATAAGAACATTCAGAGAGAAGCAACAAACTTCCCGACAGAATACAATTTTAGCAGAAGCACATGAGGCTATCTGCTTGGCTGATTTTGATGAGAAAATCTATATTGCATACAATGGAACTCCTTTAGTACCAATAGAGAGTACTTGGACTCAAAAAGAGATTCTTGCAAAGTTAGATGAAACTCGACAAAGTTTTATCAATTACAAGATGAAGCAAATGAATCAGCCAAAGATAGCAGCAATGCTATAATATTAACATTAAAACCAAACAGTTATGCTAATAGAAGTAAAAGCAAAAGTAGCTTGGAGAATAGATGGAAAGGTAAAGAAGAAGATTGAAACTTATATCCTGGATAAAGAGGTATTTGCAGAAGCAGAGTATGAAGTATTGTCTCTTCTTAACCAAGACAAGAATACTGGAGAAGTTGAAGACTTTGAGATTACAGGCTTAAAGCTATCTATTGTCAAGGAAATAATAACTCAGTATGAAGGAGACCATACCTTTATAGCTACCCTTAGAGATACTACACTACTTGATGATGGTAGTGAGAAGACTATAAAATATAAAGTCCTTCTATGGGCTAATAATATTGCAGAAGCAATGACTCATACTAGAGAAATTGCTCGGCAAGGCTATGATATGCAAATAGATGGTCTTAAAGAAGTTAATTATACATACTTAAATTCTCAGGAAAATGAAGAATCAGAGACCACAGAAAATCAACTCTCAGAAGGAGCTTGATGATTTAATAAGAAAAGTAGAAGGGGATTATCCTTTAGAATGCTTTGTACTCCTTAACTTTGGAATAAGAAGTTCTAAGGATATATCCCTTAATGAAAACCATGATTACCAGGTTTACAACGAAATTGATGACTCAGAGGAAACTATAGTACATAGTAAACTTATGAGTTCATTCATTGGAAAAGCAATTAGTAAAGGAGCATTATATAAATATTGATATGGAACATATAGAAAAAATCAAAGAGTCCCTACAAGCAATTAAATCTGCCATAACATTAACTATAGAACAAAATAGTGAAAAGCCCTTTAGTTTATTTTTTGTTTTAGATAAACTAAAAGCTATAGAAAAGGAAGTAATAGAACTGGAAAAGATACAAAACTATACCAAAGCATCTACAACTTCAACTAAAGAAGATCTTCAAAAAGAAATGGTTAATCACCCTTCTCATTACAAGAATGGTAATATAGAATGTATAGAGGCAATGATTGATGTTTTTGGTAAAGATAAAGTTGCTGCTTTCTGTGAACTGAATGCATTCAAATATCAATGGAGAGCAAACAGTAAGGGCACTGATATTCAAGATAAGAGGAAAGCTGTATGGTATCTTAACAAATATATTAAACTTAACAAGAAAGAATTATGAAGTATATATTAATTGAATTCCCAGAAATCCAAGAATATATGGAATTAGAGGGTTTTGAAGAACATAGCTCTTTAGCTGACTGTGATAAATTTGGACCTTCTGCTTATTTTGTAGAAGAGGAATGGTTGGAAGAATGTAATAAAGAAAAACAATGAGCTTAGATTTATATATTTATAGTAAGACTCCTGTGCTTCATAGAGGTACAGGAGTTTATATTAGAGATAATGGAGAGACTAAAGAGCTTGCTACCAAGCAAGAAGTTCTAACTTATTTTCCTGATGTTAATCCTGATGATATTGAGGAAAAGACTTATGAAGATAACACTTATTTTCATATTAATCTCACTCATAATCTAACAACTATGGCTGATAAATGTAAAGTAGACCTATATAGTAAATGTATAACAATATCTGGAAAGATACCTACTCTGTACGATTTACTATGGCATCCAAAGGAAACTATGAATATAGGAGAACCTACTATGGAATATGTAGAGGGACTTATATCATGCTATAGGCAGCTTTTATGGGCTGCAAATTACTTTAAGAAATACAATCCTTCTAATGGTTGGGGAACTTATGAACAGTTACTTAAAAGAACTAAGGAATATATAAATGCTCTTATGTCTATCTCTGGAAATTTTGAAAACTATACTATTTATGCAGATACTTAATACTTAAAATATGAAAGATAATTGTCCAATGGGAGCAGAGTGCAGCCCTTTAGCTCCATATAATCAGTCAGATCCTAAACCTGTGAAAGTAGGCTGCTGTGTATCTTATAGTTTGAGTAAATCTATGCCAGTCAATGTCACTAATTATAATATATCAGAAGAATATGAATCTGAGGTAGATGATGAAGGTCATAGGTATTGTAATAAAATTCAAGAGAATGACTTTGATAATACTAATTTCTTTGAGGAGTTTAAGAATGATGATGAAGCAGTAGGTATCCCTACTCTACTTAAAGAGTTAAGAACTCTTTGTCAAGAAGCAATTGATTCTTATAAAGCAACAATGAGCATTATAACTCAAGTTAGCAGCAATGAGAACATAAAGTCTATGAAAAAGAAAATCAAACACTATGAACTTCTTATAAAAGCTTCAGAAGGCTGGATTGTAGATGATTTAGATGTTTGTCAAGAGTAACTAAATAGAAGTATTATGATTACAGATTTATCAATAAACTATGAATGTGAGGGACTTCAGTACTTTATTAAAGTCCCTTCAGAAGATAATAACCTTCCCTATAACTTAGCAGAAGCTTTTAGAGAAGTCATTGAGAAATCAAATGCTAATGCAGATATGGTAATTGAGCAGTTGATAGAGAGTTTTGGTTATGTAACTAAAAGTGTAGATGTATGACAAAGAATAGTATAACATTAAGTCCTAAGCATGGTGTTAATCCATCAGTCTTACGCTGCATTTGCTGTGGAAAAGACTATGGTGTAGCCATGTTAGGAAAGCTAAAAGGAGACAAGGAAGCTCCAAGAGAAATATTCCAAGGTCTTTGTAATGATTGTGAAGGAGTAGTAAAGCAAGGTGGAGCTATGATTATTGAGGTTGGAGATGGAGAAACTGGAAATAACCCTTTTAGAACAGGCAGATTAGTGGGAGTATCTAAAGACTTCAAGGACAGAAATCACTTGCAAAACTCTATTATGTATATGGAAAGAGGTCTATTCTCTAAAATATTTGGGGAAGTAAACTTTAGTAAATAACCCTTTAAAAGAAGAAATTATGTATTTAGATAATGGAAGAGAAATATATGAGTCAGATGATTATCCTGGCTACTACATAGATGCTAATACTGGAGCTTTCTGTGATGAGAACGGTAACTATGTAGGAGGTAATATAGATAATGGTGATGAACCTGGGATTCACTTTAATTCTGAGAGAGTATGGATTACAAAGTCTGGTAAACAATATTATCCTCAAAGAACAAAAACTGCAACTATTTCCATATCTCTTTATGATGCAAGGAGAAAAGGCTACAAACCATCAGCAGGGTATCTTACCTTTAAAGATAAAGAAAATAAACGAAAATATAAAGTAAATAAAAAACAATAATTATGAAACTAATCAATCCTTCAGTAGAACTCATTACTCAAGCGCCAGGTCTTGAAGGCATTTATAAGCAAGTAGAACGTGTAGGTAGAGTTTGTTACAAGAGTGAAGATAAAATCACCGAAAATAGTGCTAAGCCTTTTGTAGATAAAATGATTAAGTCTGGTCATGGAGCTATGTTAGAGCATGGTACTGTGTATCTCAAAGTTACCAACAAGGGCCTTTCTTTAGATAATTATGATAAGAATCAGGTAGAAGATAAGTATATCAGTAATCCTTATTCTAAAGTTGTCTTTGGTAAATATCCCAAGTATAATAGTTATGAGGAGAAACTTAAAGCTACACAAGAAGTTTATATAACTACAAACTATAGAGTTCTTGTAGAGAATGGTTGGCTTGATGACTTGAAGTATATCTGTGAACCTACAGAGTTCCATGAGAGAAGAGTTACTGTACACTTTGTATGTGATAGAGGTGTATCCCATGAATTTGTAAGACATAGAGTAATGTCTTTTGCTCAAGAAAGTACAAGGTACTGCAACTATTCTAAGAATAAATTTAACAATGAGCTTACATTTATTATTCCTGTTTGGGTAAATACTAATTGTCCTAATAAAGAGCAAGAAGGACCATCAGTAGCAAGTATGGAATGGTCTACTGCAATGCTTAATGCAGAATCTAGTTATAAGGTTCTTCTTGAAATGGGTTGGACTCCCCAACAAGCAAGGGCTGTTTTACCAAATTCACTAAAGACAGAATTGGTTGTAACTGGATTTACATCTGATTGGAATCACTTCTTTGACCTTAGATATAGAGGAACAACTGGTGCTCCACATCCTGATGCAAAGCAAGTAGCTTCTATGGCACATGATTTAATGCTTAAAGAATTGGGAAAGGACTTGTAATATGAGTAGTTATTTATCAATCTATATTATTCCTAAAAGAAAATCAGATAAAGAAGAAAAGAAACATATCCTCTTAGCTGCATTCTCTCGTAATTCAGAAATATATCAATACTTCAGTGAAAATATACATCCTGTTTTTGCAGGTAAGGAAGATTCTTATACTACTATAACCAAGGAAAGTATTAGAGAAGTTGTTACAGACTTAAGCAAGGACATAAGTTGTTCTAAAGATAGACTTGCAGAATATGAGAAGTATGCTAAGGATAATCCTGATTATATCCAGGAGATAATTGAACTTAAGCAGTATATCTCTGACCTTCAATATACTCAAGGCAAGGTAGCCTTTATTGATGATATAGTAGAGGATATTGATTTCTATAAAGTAATAGAGGAAGTATGTTGTAATATTGATTAAAATTATAATATATGAAAAGAACAAAATGGAGTGTAGGAATGAGAAATAAACTCTCCTCATTAGCTATGGAATGTGATTCCTATGCTGCTATTGAAGAAGCTAAAATGACTGATTCTGAAAGAAAAGCTCTTCAGAAGATGTTAAATAAGGCTGTTGAGTGGATTGACAGCAAGATAAGAATAAACTAAGGAGGGGTTTAATCTACTCTCCTTGGTTTAAACAAATAAACCCTTTAAATAATATAAAGATATTAGTTAAGTAAAACTTTCTCTTTAGGAATTTACTTAATTTTGCCTCAAAATTAAATAATTAATAATTTATGGGATGCGTAAATATAAGTAGTAAAGAGTTCAAGAATCTATCCACTAGGAATAATGTGAATAGTAATACTCTTGAGCTTATTACTCACAAGTATTGGTTAGAAACAGGAAATGAAACTCTCTTTCCTACAGATGTTTATATTCAGGCTCAGCTTGGTAATACTCATTACCAGGAGTCTGGTAAGTCTGTAAGAAGACTATGGGAGATGAGATATAATACCCCACAGGAATTCAAGTCTCTTAGAGAACTACAAGTAGCAAGAAAGGATGCAGCAAACTTCTTTCCTCAGTCAGCTATTGTTCATTACAGAAATGCTAAGGAAAATTATGTGCTTTCTGTTAAGCGACCTGTAGAACAAGCTAACTATGATAAAGATAATTTCTTTGATGAGTTTGACAACATTGGTTCTATGAGGGATGTCAAGAAGCTTAATCTTGGTATTAGGGAGAATCAAACCTATACCGTTAGTAAGGTTCAAGAGTTATACAATAGATTCAATGATGATAGAACTTCTAAGGTATTGGCTGATAAAGTCTTTAGCATTGCTAAGGACTTAGGTATTGAGGTATCTTTTAATGAATCTCTTCCTTTTGGAACTATTGGCAGATACACCAATAGCAATACTATCACCTACAAGAAGTCTTTCCTTGAAAGAGATATAATGAATAGTATGAAGGCTTCTATCATTCTTCATGAAGTACTTCATTCTATCTCTATGTATGCTCTCTCTAATCAGACTAAGAATTGGAAGAGACCTGAAGCTTTACAGGAGTTCCGTACAGAGATTAACTCTCTTTATCAAGACCTTAAGACCAATCCTATCTTAAAGGGAGAAAGAGGCATTGTTGATATTTTTGAGTTTGTTGCAGAACTTGCCAATCCTGTCTTCAGAGGTAAGATTCAAGAGATTGACAAACAGAACAAAGCTAACAAGTCTTTTTGGTCAAGAGTACTTAATGCCTTTAAGTCTCTCCTTGGACTTCATACTTCTAATACTTACTATCAGCGTTCAATGAATGCTCTTGACAAAGCTCTTAATGCATTTGATATTGATACCTATATGCGCTATAATGGTATCAAGAGTCAACTCAGAAAAGAAGTAGCCAATAATACAACAAATCAGCAAAATCAGCGTTATAATAATAAAAGCACTGAACAGTTGGATAAATCTCTTGATACTATTAGAAGTGTAATAGAATCTGGTAAATGGACTTCTGAATCACTTACAGTATTAGATAATTTAATTAAAGATATAGAAAATGGCAAAGTCACTTATAAACGATTTCCTCAAGAAGCATCAAGAGGAATGTATAAAGGAGGTACAGCAAATGCAACAGCATCCATACTCCTTAGCTCAAATGAAAGCTCAAGCAGAAATGCTCCACTCTCAGTCTCAGAAAGGTATGAGAGAGACAAAAGACAACAACCTATCCAAGAAAGGATAGTTGAGTCATGGGCTAAAGCTAAAGGCATTTGGCATGATAACCTTGATACTATTGAAGGTAAGGAATTATTTGCAGAAGGTGGTGAAGCTAAGGTATTTGCTAATGATGGAGATACTAATGTTATAAAGATTCTTTCTACAGAGTACTTTATTACTCCACAGTTTGCTCTTGACAGAATTACTCTTCATAACACTCTATTCCCTGAAGCTGCATTAAAGATTACAGGCTTTGGAAGAAACTCTAAAGAAGAGTTCCAATTTCTTGTTGAACAGCCTTTCATTCAAGGAACTTATGCAACACAAGCAGAGATAGACAAATTTATTACTAAGGCAGGTTTTACAAAGTCAACTAAAGATAAAGGCAATACTTTTATCACTGATGATTTGTATGTATCTGACCTTCATGATGAAAATGTTATAAAGACTCCTAATGGCAATCTAATAGTTATTGATACTGATATTAGATTGAATACTCCAGAACTTAATCGTAATGGTAAGTATGTAATAAACAATGATATTGCCTCTATGCAAGAAAGTAATGCTAAAGACTTTATTTATTCCTTGTCTAAAGAACAGCTGGATAATGAGATTTCTCTCATTAAGCAGGAGTCTGCTGACTATGACCTTGTTAATGGCATTGAACCTAAACAGGAGCATAGTGGTAAAGCTGTGCCTCAAGACTTTACATTTGCTGACGGTACTAAGGTCAAAGCTCCATTCAAGCCTAATGCTCAGCAGATAGATGCTCTCAATGAGATGGATAGATTCATGAAGTCTAATGAGACATCTATGACTCTTAGTGGTTATGCCGGTACTGGTAAGACATCTCTTATGGAAATGATTGCCAAGAAGGGACAGAAGCAGTTCAAGCCTGTTATGTTCTGTGCAACTACCAATAAGGCAGCAGCTGTACTTAATGATAGAGTATCTAAGGCAGGATTCAAGGCATCTACATTAAATAAGGTGTTTGGTATCAATGTAGAAGTAGATTCAAGTAAAGCTTATAATGCAAGAAACTTGGTAAATGTCTTGAAGGATGTAGACATCATGCCAGGAACTACCATTATTATCGATGAAGCTTCTATGATCAATGAGGAGAATTATAAAATCCTTAATGATATTGCCAAGAAAATGGATCTTAAGATTATTTATGTAGGTGATGAAGCTCAGCTGGCTCCTGTCAATGAGGATAAAATCTCTAAGGTCTTTAGAAATGGTGAAGGTAAAGTCATCCGTCTTACCCAGGTAGAAAGAACAGATGACAATGCTATTCTTAAGGAAGCTACAGCTATCCGTAATGGAGAACCTTTGTCTAAGATATCATCATTCAATAGTAAAGGTGAGGGTGTTGCATATATTGCTCCTCAGCATCAAGATGCTATCAATGAAGTTATTGATAAGTATGTTAAAGGCTTGAAGCAGAATCCTAATTACTTTAGAATCATTGCTTATACCAACAAGGCTGTAACTGCCTATAATAATCAGGTAAGAGAACTCTTAGGATATGACTCTCCTATTCCACATGTAGGAGAGCCTATGACAGGTTATGCAAACTGGGGATATGAATGGAAAACCAAGAGTTATAGATTCATTAACTCTGAATCATACAAAGTAACTCAGGTAGGTAAACCTACTACAGTACAGACCAGATTAGACAATGGTACTCCTGTAGTAATGCAGGCTATTCCTATTACTTTAGAAGACTCATTAGGTAATATAGATACATTCGACTTCATGGACATTAAGAATAATGCTCAGAATAGACAGAGTGCTATGATTCTTGTCAATGAGAAGAAGAGATTATGGAATGAAGCTAGAAGAGCCTATGGTAGAGAAGCTAAGGCAGCAATCTATGCAAAGATTAATGCTATTGATTCTTTTCTCTTTGTCAATGATAATATTGAAGACAATAGCCATAACCTTTTACAGGCTAAGACTATTGACTTTGGCTATGCTCTTACCATTCATAAGTCACAAGGTTCTACTTTTACCCATGTACTGATGGATGATGTAGATGTATCTAGGGCTTCTATGAGTGACAACAATGCTGCTAATGCTATGGAGATGGTTGACCTTGGAGAAGAGACTAGAAATGATGCAGCCAATGCAGAGTTAAAGAGTTCTGAAGAAGTTGATTTAGGAGACCTTAGTGATGTAGAAGTAGAGAATACTCAACCTGATCAAGCAGCTAATATCAAGCAGCAGCTTGAATATGTTGGTGTATCAAGAGCTACAGATACAGTTACTATTATTAGTAATAATGTAAAGAAGGAAGGTTCTCCTTTAGAGATTAATAAAAAGACTCAGAATAATAAAATAAATCCAGATTCTCAGCGTTCTAATAATGAAACTTCTTCATTGTCATTTAATCCTAAAGATGCCACATTCTACTCAGGAGGTGCAATAGGTTCTGATAAAGCTTGGGAAGAAGCTGCTACTAAAGCTGGAATTAAGGTTCAAAACTATACTGTTAAAGACTGGGACAATTTATCTAATGAATGGAAAACAAAGTTAGATAAGGAGTACCAGGAAATAGTCAATACTTTAGGTAGAAGAGTATTAGATATTAACTCTTATAGTGGCAAGTTAGTAAGAAGAGATATGATGCAGGCAGATAAAGCTGATGCTATATTTGCTATAGGCACAATAGCTTCTAATGGTTATGTAAATGGTGGAACTGGTTATGCTTCTACAAGAGGTATTATAAGAGATATTCCTGTATATCTATTTGACCAAAAAGATAGTACTTGGAAAGTATGGGATAAAGCAACAAAGAAATTTGTTCCTACTTCTCAACCTTCTTTAACCAAAAATGCTGCTGTTATAGGTACAAGAGGATTACAAGAAAATGGCAAAAAAGCTATTGAAAGTTTATTTAATAGTAATAACAATTTACGTTCTGAAAATAAAAATTCAAAAGAAAATGGAACAGAAGAATACAAAGCAACAGATGAGTTTAGAAGAGTACAAGAAACAGTTAGAAGAAGTGGTAAACAAAGCCACAAGACATCAACAGTATTTGAGGGAAACCTTACAACAGACCAAAGACAGCGTTTGGCAGATGTACTTGGAAGACAACTGGGATCCATCGACAGCTTTATACACGGAAGCTCAAGGACTGTAGTTAATCAGAAACATGGTACTTCCTTTAAAGTACACTCAGAGGTAAATCCAAAATTATTTCATGATGTATTTGAAATAGCTAGATACTACACTCTGAATGGTGAACTAGTAGATTTACATGATGATTATTCAGATGCTAAGTGCTTCTTAACAGAAGATGGTACTGCTGGATTTGCAATAGAACCAAATGGAAACTTGGTATCTGTCTTTAACTTAGGTACAGCAAGAGGATTTCTTAGTGCTGTAAAAGACATAGTTAGAGAAGCAGGAGCTACTCATCTTGATGCTTATGCAAGCTCAGAGCAGAACTTGGAATTGATGTATGAAAAGACTTTAGGTTTCCATACTGCTGCAACTATGGATTACAATATAGAGTATGACCATGATAACATTGCAAAGAATCATGGTAATCCTCAGGTTGTATTTATGGTTGACCATGAAGTAGCAGAGCCTAAGCACTTTGATAAAGACTCTTATGATGCTGCTCAACAGTATCAATTACAACAATTAAAGGAATCAGAAACAGAAGTAACTAATCCCTCTTTCCCAGAAGGACAAACACAGAAAGTTTCTCTTCCAGGTTATGAATACTTTAATGAACTCTATGATGAGACACCTGTAGATGCTGCCTGGAAGATACCTTATTTAAAGGAATTGGATGCACAGCTATCTATGGAGAACTCATTTGAGGAAAATCAAAACATTATCAATCAAATGGACACAGTGCTTCAAGCAACAAGTGAAAAAGAGTATCTTCAGGAATCTAAGGATTCTCAGAAGAATTTAGTAGAGAAGAATCTTGATGAGTATGATAAACTCAACAAACAGATTGATACTCTACTTAATGGAGATGAAGATCTTGAGGAGTTGGAAATTCCATTGTCTGCCTCAGAGATTCGTCATACTGCTGAATTAGTAGCTGATGTAATTTCAGACTATATTACTGAGCTTCAGCAGGAAGAGGGTATTGCAGAAAAGTTCTACCCAACACTCAATACAGATATTGATTTTCAGACAGCATCTAGAAAACAGATTGTTGAAGCTGTAGATATCAATAATCTGATTGCTAGAGCAAGAGACCTATTTAATATAGAGGTTACTCATCCTGATGATATGGATATCGCAAGTCAATCTCTTATTATCTATAGAAACTGGGATGCTATTATGTATCTGGCAGCAGACATCTTTGCCATGAATGAAGGCTTCGGTATTACCAAGGACTACAGCAAAGGTAACTTTACTACCACAGAAGACTCTAAAGTAGATTTCGATAACTTCAATGACTATTCCAATGATCAGGATATAGCAGCAGAAGAGGGAGAAAAGGATGAGCAGGAACATTGGCAGGTTGAATCTAGAACCATTGATGTTCTTAACTCTATGTCTGCCTTGGTAAGATTAGGTCTTCATGAGTGTTATCTCTTGGATACAGAAGGTAACAAGGTCTATAGTAAGTGGGGAATTGCAGAAAGGGTAAATCCAAGAGAGTCCGTCAATAGTATCTTGAGATGGACACAGGGAGCATTATCTCTTGATGATATGATTAAGAGATTATCTGATAAGCAGAAGCAGAACCCTTGGTTGTCTCAACTTATACAAAGACTTTCTGATAAGAGTGGTAAGGAAACTGATTTCCAAAGCCAGTTCTATGGAGTATTCTCTAAGCATTTCCAGCTCTATTCTATTGTATTGCTTGAAGATGGTAAGTATTATAGCATGACTGTAAATAGTCATCCTGCACTCTCAGAAGCTATGAAGTCTATCTCTGCCCTATTCAAGATTGGAGAACATCCTCTCTTTGGTAATAATGGCAAGATTAATTCTAAGCTTCTTGGTTCTGACCAGACTACAGGAAAGAACTCTGAGTTCAATCTTCATAAGGCTTTGACTGAGTTAAGAGAAATTGACAAGACTATCAAGGAAGGTAAGACTTTGGATGATACCATGTCAAAGACTGCTACTGATAACATCTTAGGTATCAGTAAGAGCTTTGGTTATAACATCACAGAGGAAATGCTTACTGATGTAGTCAATGCAGAGAACATCAAGAAGATTACAGAATCTCTTGGTTATATTGTCAAGGACTTGGATAAGGCTTTGCAGGCTCAGAACAAAGGTACACTCAAGGAGTATGATCCATTCAAGTTTGGTACAGAGAATTCTATTGGTGGTAGCCTAAGAAATCTTCTCACTCCTATTACTGATAAACTGGAAGATACTGCTGTTAATGCATTCTATGATAGCGGTAAGATGTACCAGTCTTATATCACACCATCATTTATGACTAAACTGATGAATAAATTCCGTCAGGAAGGTCAAGCATTTGAGGACTTCATTATGGATGAATATGGTTCTTCTGAATGGTTTAAGTTCCCAAATGGTGATGTAGATAAAGGGTGGAGAAATGAATGGCTCAGAATACTTGCAAAGGATGAGAATGCCCGTAAGGTATTTGATCATAAGGTAGAGTTGAACTTCAACAAGCATAACTATATGCGTAATATGAGTGATGCAGAATATACCTTATCTCTTATCACAGAGTATTTCTCCGAACCTGAAAGTAGAAAAGAAACAATGGTTCCAGCTTGGTTCAGAGTACCTATGCAGTCTAATAAGCCATCATCAGAGTTCATCAAGTTCTACTCTTATAGAGGTGAAGGATATAAGAACTCCATTGTCTATGGTCTTCATAATATGTTCTTGCAGGAACTTAGCAGAATCCAGACTGTTAGAATGAGAAACATGGATAAAAAGGATGCAGGTTTCATCAAGAACTTTGATACAAATGGCCGTAGGTTTAACTTCCTTCCTGTATTGAATAACTATTTGGAGAATACTGCTGATAAGATTGCCAAGAGAGATATTCTTCGTAATGAAGATAACACCATCTCTTCCGATAACAGTAGATTGGCATCTCTTCTTCAGAAGAAAGTAGAGGGAGAAGTAGCTCTCACTGCTGAGGAAGAAGCAGAACTTGGTAAACTTGCAGATAGAGTTATCCGTCAGCACATGGAAGATAGAGTTCAATCTATCCTCAATAACTGGGAGAACAATGGTATCTTGGAAGCAGCTAAGAGTATCAAGAGTATTTATCCTTCTGAACTGAAAGATGAAGAAGCTGATGACTGGGTAAGAAAGCAAGTAGAGAACTTTCTTTGGAATGATGCCTTTGCTTCAAAGAATATCTTGCAGCTGACTCTTACTGACATTGCTTTCTATAAGGATACTGAGGACTTGCAGAAGCGTTTAGCACAGCTTCATGCTCCTGGTGTAAGAGGTAACATTTATGCTACTGACTATAGTGGTAACAGAGTATCTGATGGTAAGTATAGAACATTCATCTTACAGGATTTTGACAGTTTCAAGTCCAATATCATTGCTAATATTGCAGAGGTATTTGATAGAAGAATTGCTGCTGCTCCAGAGAATCAGAAAGCACAGATGATGGCTCTTAAGGAATCTCTTGTAGGTAAAGACGGTAAGTATACTAAGATTAATGTTACTGATGCTCAGGGATATTCGTCTCCTTCATCTTATAGAAAGAAGGCTTTCATCTTTGGTAGATGGTCTAAGCAGGCAGAAGATATTTATCAGAAGTTACAGAAAGGTGAGTATAACTATACTGACTTGGAGACAGCATTCCAACCATTGAAGCCATTTGTATATTCAAAGCTCACAAAGGATATGGGTGTAGCTAATGCTCCTATTCACTCTATGGAAGTACCTTTCCAGGCTAAGAATGCAGAATATCTTCTCATTATGGCTGATGCTATCCTTAAAGGAGAAAAGCTTTCTAGACCTAACCTCCTTAGGGCAGTCTATAGAGTAATGGAAGATTCTGAGAAGTTGAATCCTACCAAGGGTATTGATACTGTTCAGTTTGAATCTGCCATTAAGTCTGGTCTTCAAGGTAAGATGAATATCTTCCAGTTCAGAGATATGGAAGGTGGTGAGGAAGCTGCCTATACCTATATGATGAATCAAATCTTCAAGGAAGAGACTGATGCTACAGGTGAAAGAGTTTATAGGAACTATAATACTGATACCTTTGTACATGAAGCTTCCTATGAAGACTACTGCTTGCAGCAGGAAGTTCCTGAGCATTTTAAGGAGCATTCTCAGGCTCATGGTTCTCAGATTAGAATGATTACTCCTTCTGACCTTGACCTTTATACTACTGATGAGAATGGTAATCAGGTAGATAACTTCTATGAGTGGACAGAACCTGATGGTACTCACAGAAAGGTAAAGGCTGATGAATTCAGAAAAGAGTATGAGAAGACTATTGCTGTCAACATTGAGGAAAGTATTAATAATCTTGCAGCAGAGTTGCACTTCAACAGTGAAGATAAGAAGGAACAGAATATTGCTCTTTCCAAGATTCTTCAAAGAGAAATCATGTCTTCTCCAAGATATGGAATAGACCTCTTGCAGGCTTGTTCTATTGATAAGGAGACTGGTGAATTTAGAATACCAAAGGGTGACCCAATACAGGCTAAGAGAATTGAACAGCTTATCAACTCTATCATCAAGAACAGAGTAAATAAGCAGAAGATTGCCGGTGGTCCTATTGTTCAGGTATCTAACTTTGGTACTTCTACTCAGTTGCATATCAGGTTCAATGATAAGCAAGGTAATCTTATGCCTCTTGAGGAAGAGTATAATGCTTCTGAGCATGACAATCTTTCCTATAAGGAATATCTCAAGAGAAACCAAGGTGGTATTGCTTACTTTGAAGTCTTTGCTCCTATTTGGTCTAATGAACTCTTTGATAAGTTCTCCAATGCTGATGGTACTATTAATGTAGATGCTATCAATGCTGTAGATCCAGAGCTTCTTAAAATGGTAAGTTACCGTATTCCTACAGAGGATAAGTACTCTTGTGCTCCTATGAAGGTTGTAGGTTTCATGCCAAGAGAGGCTGGTGATGCTATCATGCTTCCTTATGAACTTACAGAGATTGATGACTCTGACTTTGATGTTGATAAGAGATATGTCATGCGTAAGGATATTCCTATCAAGACTAGAAAGAAAAGTGAGATTGAAAAGGAACTCTTTGCTAAAGCATCTGAAAGCTATAAGAAGGCTCATGATGGTAAGACCAACAATACATGGATAGGTGAGCAGGTAAGAATGTTTATGGATAATCCTCAGAAGATGAAGGATACTGATAAATTCATGCAGTGGCTTTATGGTAAATATCAACAGGTTGCTTATTATACTGATGCTCCTACTTCTGGTAGAACATACAGAGATAACAAGATTATTGATATGACTTATGCAGTACTCACTAATCAGATGACTGCTGATAAGATTCTTAATCCTGGAGGATTTGATGCTCCTAAGAAAATGGGTTATATGGTTGCTGCCTATAAGAATCCTGCTAACAAGGGTATTAAGTGGTCTGACCTTCAGAAAATGTCTATTGATGAACTCAAAGACCTTTCTTATACAGATAAAGACCTTACCTTTGCTGATACTCAGGTACAGTTCTATAAGCAGAATAGTGCTGCTGCATCATTGATTGGTGTGTTTGCTGTCAATAAGGTAGCTCATGCTACTCTTGAAAGTAATGACATCTTTCTTGATGTATCTGAAATCTGTGGAGAAAATCCCTTTACTATTGCAGGTACTACCTTTGGTGAAAGAATGCAGGTTGATATGAAGTATGATAGAGAGGGCAACCTTATTGGTAAGACTTTAGGTTCTTTGGTATCAGCTTCAGCAGATGCTGTAAAAGATCCTATCTTGAACTTGATGAATATTAACATGACTACTGCTGGTATGTTAAATACTATGCTTAGATTGGGTATGACATTTGAGGATGCAGCTCTCTTCCTTTCCCAGGATATTATAGAAAGAACCCTCAACAAGTTCAATAGAGAGAATCTTACCAATTATGAATCTCTATCTAATATTATTGAGAAATGGTTGACTGAGTATAGGGAAAAGAATAACATCAATGATGCTTCTTTGATTAATACTGAGGTACTTACTACAGAAGAATTGGTTGAAGGTCTTACTTCCGAGGAACATGAAGCTACTGATTACAAAGTACTTCTTGCTTTCCAGAAAATGAGAAGTCTTACTGATGCTATGCGTAAGCCTACCTATGCTACAAGATTCAATTCTATCTCCAGTGCTGTTGGTCCACTTATTATAGATAATCTTATTATTGAGCATAAAATGTCTCAGTTCATTGATGTTAACACAGAGAATGGTACCCTCTTCTACACTGCTGATAATATGCCTGTTGATATTGATGATATATTCTTTGACCATCCAGTATTGAAGCAGTTTGCAAGAACTGTGGATATTGCAAAGGCTATTTTCTCTGATATGCCTACTGGTAGCAATGGTTTTAGAAATCTTATGAAGGAACTTCCTATAGATATTGCAGATAAGATGTATAATGACAAGAAGCTTTTGGATCAGTTCTCTAACTTCTATCAGTCTTATCTGTTGATACAATCTGGATTGATTGACTCAAGGGAATTAAAGGATTATATCAATGAGTTCCCTAAGGTGCTTGATAAGGTTAAAGACAACTATTCTGATAATGCATTAATTCAAGCTATTAGAATGAATGTTTCCAAGAAGACTGGAAGACCATATCTTATGACTAATATCACTGGTATGGATGAACAGAAAAAGGAAGAACTTCGCAGTGCTTGGATTGACTTGCATAAAGAAGACCCAGAACTTTCTCAGATGCTGTTTAACTACAGTTTCTTTAGAGCTGGTATTGGATTCTCTCCTAAGACTTTCATGTCTTTGGTTCCTACCTATGTAAAGGAAAAGCTGAAGAGTAAGGATGGAAATGCATCTTATGTTGATACATATAGAAACTTCCCTGAGGTAATTCCTGACTTGGTGATTGACCAGTTTATCAGAAACAACTGGACTAACAACAAGCTGGTTCCTATTAAGGGAGGCAAGGATACTCACTATAATGTAGATGTTAAGCATAACAGACTTACTGTCTATAGACCAGAAGAGATTGCTGACCTTGCAGGTATTTCCTATATGAAGACTAAGGTGAATAACAATACTTATCTTTGGCATCTTACTTCTGATAAAGGTGAAGAACTTGTTTTTGAATTGATGAAACCTCTTGGAAACAATGGTGAATACTTGGAGATGAGTACTTCTGAAATTAAGACTCCTATAAGTGAGGTATCTGATATTACAAATAAAGTAAGTGATGCTTTAGATGTACAGCAGAATGCTTCTGAGTTTAAGGAGAAGAGTGCTCAGGAAGAAAGTATTGATGAAGCTAGTAACAAAAACTTGGTGTCTAATGTTGAAGTGGAAGATAAAGTCACTGAGATTACTAATCTTCTGATGATGCAGAATCCTAAGTTCACTAATGAAAGTGCTCTAAAGAAGTTTGAAGAAATAAAGGACAATCCAGAAGTATTCAAGATATTTTTACAGAATGTATTTAAGCATAAAGGATTAAATCTAAATGCAGAAGAAGCTATTAAAGAATTTAAAAAGTATTGTTAAATATGAGTAAGAACACATGTGAAATGTATCCTAGAGTAACCACTCCCAATGGCAAGGAAGTGGACTCTAGGTTATACAAAGACCTATTAAATAAGGAAGAATATAAATATCCTAGACCATTTGCTAATCTAGTATATGCAACTTATATTACAAATACTGAGAAACAGATGGAAGCAGCTGTAAACCAAGATGGTTCTCCTAAGTATAAGAAGAACTCTCAAGGTCAGTTCAATGTCAAGGATGTTGTTGATTTTGTAGGGTGGGATGAAGCCATAGGTGAAATCAGCAACATTAGAGAAGAACAAGAAAGAATAGGAGCTATTGATAAAAATGGTAATAAGATTACTTACGAAGATGCAGAAGCTGTATTGAATAAAGTGGATCACTTCAATGATACTCATAAGGGACTTGTTGCAAGTGTACAAGGTCGTCTATTATCTACAGGAGAAACTGTATATACTATAGAAGTGCAGGATAAAACTGAATATACTAATACCATTCCAATTACAACTAAACAGAAATTAAAGGCATGGGAAGTATATCAGCAAGTATTAAATCAAGCAGGAGTGGACTTAAAGTCCATTCCCGCTGATTTGAAAGATATGTTCTCTGCAAACAATTCTAACTTGGCACAGCAACTTAAGAATTTAAAAAGAATAGAGATTAGAGACACTTATAAAAAGGATGCTTTGGCATTATTCTATTTAGACTCTAAATCTCAAGAAGTACAAAGAGTTGTGAATGCTTTTGGTTCTATTGAGAATGCAGCTCAAGCATTGGATGATTACAATCATAATCAGTCTTCAATGACTCAGGAGCAATATAGGCTAATATCAAGAGCCTTGACACACGCCAAGCAAATGCATAATCTTGATGTTGATGCATTGTATACTCAAGTAAAAGATATAATAGCAACAGAAGAACTGAGTAGTACCGAGACAGCTATTAAGGATACCTTGCACAAGCTAAACAAGATAAACAAGATAAGTATTGATGAAATTGATATTGTTAATGATAAAATAAACTCCTTGTCTAAGGCTACCCATGGAATCATTATCCAACTTACCAGAAAAATTAGAGAACTATATAAAGAAAATGGAACTAATGAGGAAGGAAGAAGGTTGGAAGATATGGTTAAAAAGATAGAAAAGGAAATTACTACTAAGCGTTATCATGCAGGCATTATAGACTTTCTTGGTGAAGCAACTAATACTTCTAAGAAAATAGATGAACTAATCCTAAGTATTCCTCAGACAGGAGACTCCAAGAGTATAATATTTGAAGCCTTCAAGACATTAAAGAAAACTAAGGACATCATAAACCAGTATCTCCCTATTGTTAATGCACTTGCAGCAGATACTTTAGCAATAGATGAGGATATTTCACAAGCAGATATTGATACTATTAAAGAAAGAGCTAAGGAACTAACAGATTTTCTAAATAAAAAGAATAATGTCATCAATGACTTTACAGAAAGATATGTACGTGATTTATTGAGAGTATCATTCAATGGAAAAATTACAGAATCTCAGTTAAAGAATCTCATGGACAATGCTGTTGAGGATGTATCTTGGGCAGATAAATGGCTACATAGTGTAGGAACAGCAAGTAATCTATATATTAATGCTTTAGGAAACATTACCAGAAACCAAGAGTTGGAAAGAGATAAAGTCATGGGTGAATATAGCAGAAGAATAGATGTTGCTACTGCTAAATTATATAAAGCTGGTTTCAATACTAAGTTTATGTACGAAGACCAAAAGCACATTATAAGTGACATTAATTGGGAACTATATGACTCTGCAAAAGAAGCTAAGATAAAAGATTTGGCTAAAAAAGGTTATAAGGGATTTGCTTTCAAGCAGGCTTTGGAAGACTGGTTAGAACAGAACACTGAGGAAAGACTTGTTGACAAAGTAAATAACAGAAAAGAAAGAGTTCCTAACCAGAATTATAGAAAGCAGGAAGATTTCCAAAGAGACTGGTCTCCTGGGCAAAAAGAGTATTATGATACTATGATGCAGATAAAAGGAGAGTTAGAGACTCTCTATCCTGACCATGCAAGAAATTACTATCTCCCTCCTCAGATTAGAAGGAATATGGTGGATGGTATAGTTGAAGCAAAAAGTGGTAAAGATGTAGGAAGAGCTATTTGGAATAAAGTTAAAGATAAAGTTGTTATTAGGGAAGATGATACTAACTATGGAAACACAAATATCATAAATGGAGAAGAAGTAACCTTTGGTTATGGTAATTATGATAATACTGTCAAGAAGGAAGTTCCTATACATTTCCAAACACCTGTAGAGGAAGGTGAACTCTTAAAAGACTTCTCCTCTGGAATGTCTGCTTATGCAGGTTCTGCAATTAATTATGATGCCATGATGAATATCAGAGATACAGCAGAAGCACTTACTACTTATGTTGGTGCCAAGCCTTCAGCAGCACCTAATAAAATGACAGAAATCATAAATGGAGCTACACTTAGGATTACAAAGAAATTGTATAAGGTTGCTGAGAGGAATGGAGTTTCCACTGTAATGACTGGATTTATTGATCAACATATCTATGGTATGAAGAAAAACTCAGATGGATGGCTTGACAAACACAAGAGTCTTGTAAAGATACTTGATTCTGTCAGAGCACTTACTTCTTTCAATGGATTGGCTTTCAACACCTTTGGAGCAGCAGCCAATGGTCTAATGGGTGTAATGCAAAATTTTATTGATGCAGGTTGTGGTGAGTTCTTTGGATTTACAGATTTAGGATGGGCAGCAACTAAGTTGTTTGGCGAGACTGGTACCATGGGAGATATGATGGAATTGGCAACAAATAATTTAAATCATAAAGGCACTTTGCTGCAAAGACTTTTTGACCCAATGTCTGAGTCTTATGGGAATATGACAAGCAAGAGATATCATTCAAATATCTTTAGAAATCTCATATCGCATGATTGTAGTTTCATAGGTTATGGCATTGGTGAATACTATATTCACATGTTACCTATGTACGCTGTTCTTCACAAGGAGAAAGTAATGCTAAATGGAAAGAAGATAAATCTCTTTGATGCTTTTGAAAAGATTTCTATTGGAGAGGGTAACTCAAAGTTGGAGTTAATTGAGGGAGTTACTGATTTGGATGGAAATCCCATTACTCAAGACTATATTAAGAAGATAAAAGGAAAGATTAAGTATGTCAATGACTCTATGCATGGTGCTATGAATGAGGAGGATAGAGGTCTTATACATCAATATGTTGCAGGTAGAATGATTATGAATTTTAGGCAATGGATGGTAGCTCATTATGGTAGAAGATTCAGAGGTAGATATTTTGATTATAACTTAGGAGATTGGAGAGAAGGTTATTATACTACACTATGGAATATGGTTAGATCAGAAGACACTAGAGAAATGTGGAACAATGGTTCTTGGAAAGTATGGGAAGACAGGCAAAAAATTGATGCTGTAGGAATGCTTTTGAAAGACTTTGCTACCTTTATGTTTAGAGCTTCTACTCAATGGAGCAACTTAAATGACATGCAGAAAGCAAATATCAAGAGGGTTAGAGCAGAATTGATTGTATGGATTAGTCTCTTAGGACTTAGCTTTGCACTTGGTGAGCCTGATGACCATAAGAAGGAATACTGGAGAAGATGGTGGATTTATCAGAATAAGAGAATGCTTCTTGATACAGAGGCTTCATTGCCTGGACCTTGGATGCTTAATAGTTTTATTACTATTTTGAACTCTCCTATGGCAGGAATCAATACTCTTAATTCTCTTATGTATGTCTTCAATGGCTTACTTAATGGAGATATACTTACAGAAATTCAGTCTGGACCACATAAGGGAGAAAATAAATATATAAGGAACATCATTAAGTATGATTTGCCATTCTTCAAAGACTATGAGAGACTGATGGAATTTGGTGAAAATGATTCCCTATTTAAAGTATTTGAAACAACTCCAAGTAACCATTAATAATAGATATAAAGGAGAGCTTATAACTCTCCTTTATTTTTTCTTATATTTCTCTTATGTATAATAGTGCTTGGCAAGTTTATACTTACCATTTTGTACTTTCAGTATTATTAATTCCTCTTTCATATCAAGTAATTCTTTCTTAGTATGTTCACCTAACTTAGAAGAAAAAGCAACAAAGGTTCTAGTTTTACCTTTAGTAAACACACAACTTTTGAATAAATCTCCTGTTTTACTATTTGCAAATTCCTTTACTTGCATCTTTGGCCCAAACTCATTGATAAATTCATCTAAAGTCCATGTCTGAAGAGAAGTAGAATCCTCCGATTCAGAAGTATCCTCTGAAGATTTATCATCAGAAGAAGGTTTTATATACTCTAAATCCACAGATGAAGAAGATGTATGAACAGCTTCTGCTGAAAGAACATCATCAGTGGGTACTTCTTTATATATCAAATACTTTTTAAGTACTTCAAGAGTAGCATGTTTTAGTTCATCTTGAGTTTTTAACTTCAATTTTCTGTTGGCTACAATATCCCATTTCAATATAGCTTCTATAGTAGCTAACACTAAAGTTTCTTTAGAACAAAACCAGAATCTAAGCATTCCTTTTATAGTAGATAGGAAATCACTATAATTAGGTGCATGTTTTTTCTGTATGGATTTTTCTATTATCCTACCTATTCTAGAAGAAGTAACAACTACCCTCAAGACTTTCCTTGCATCATTCCTACTATGATTCTGACAATAGAAATGCCACAAGAAATGTCTTCTAACCTCATATAAACTAAGAGGATTCTGACTATAATATTGATATAAAGAATTCTTCATAGACAATTCTTTTATCTAATAACGTTATTATCCTTAAATTATTGTACTATTCCTAAGAAAAACAGTAACTATTCTTAGCACTTTTCTTAACATCTCTATAATCATACATAATGTATATACCTTTGCATGAAAGGATAGATATTGTTAATATGGGAATTTGTAAGATACCTTTTGAGAAATCCAGACCAAGACAACACTATACCTCTAAAGGTAAGAGTAAGAAAACTTATGAAACTGAAAAAGAAGCTAATAAGTATATCTCAAAACATAGATTATATGGAATGACATCCTATTTCTGTAGGGTGTGTAACAAATATCACATTGGACATTATGACATCCTTGAACAACAGTAAAGAATATGTAAATAGTAAAGGTAATGTTAGAAAAAATCTCTAGTGTGATACAGGCAATCACAGAATTTCTAGGAGGATTCAGTAAACTAAATGAAGTAAAAGATCACTCTGTGAGTATCTTCTTCAAGATAATCCTCTGTACTTTAATAGCCTTATTCTTAGGCAAGTTATTCTTAAGGGACGATTTATATGATTGGGTAGTAAGTATTATTATGAAACCAAACCCAATAACCATTGGTGTTATTGTTGGATTAGCTATGATATTATACTCCATGTATGCCCAGAAAAGAGTAATGAATGCTGTACTTATAGCAATGCAGGAACAAGAGAAAAAGAATAAACAGAAAGACAAGGAATGTTATGCTCAAACATCAAGAATAGAAGAGGAAGCTAATGAGTTAACAGATTATCTTAGAGATGCTCTTCATTGTGATGTAGTTACCATTGAGTTGATGCATAATACAGAGAAATATATTGGAGGCTATCATAAGAGATTCTATGATGAAAGCTTTCCATCCGTAAATACAGCTGAAGGTGTAACATTTAACTATAAGGATTTCCAGTGTATTCCTACCAATCTCTTCCCTATTATAGGATATATGTTAAAGAATAAATTCAAATGGTTCTCTAATATGGATGAAGTAACAGAAGTAGATGCTGGCTATGCAAGAATCCTTAAAGAGAATCAATGTACAGCCTTAGCTATGAGAGCTATGAAAACTTCCAAGGGTGAGGATTTGGGTATATTGAATGTTACATGGAAGAAAGGTCATGAGCATAGAATTCCTGAGATAAGTGTAATACAAGAAAGAATGACAGAGATAGCATCTAAATTAGAAATTCTTCTTGATATGTCAGATTATGAGTAGTATTGAATTTTTCAAACACTAAAAAAGAATATTTAAGAAAGGTAGGAGGGTTCCCTTCTACCTTTCTTTTTTCTAATAATTTATGAATTATATATTTGGTTAACATAGGATAATAATCCTGGAGTATTGGTATCTGCTAATCCTGCAAAAGGAATATTCTGACCCAATAATCCCATAACAGTAGTCATCCTTTTTAAACCTTCAACTTTCTCTTGCTGAGGATTATATACTAATTCCTCTTGAGTAACCTCAGGTTTTGAGAATAGTGTTTCATCAATAGTAGGAGCTTTATAAAGGGTCTCTGGATCAGCATCTATACCATTAGGCATTTGCATTTGAGGCAATGAAATTCCTGCATTGAAGTTGTCAAAGAAACTCTGTGGTATAGTATATTCTGAAGGATCTAAATGTATTCCAAGTCCCCCTGTACCAGTAAACTTAGTTCTATAATTACCTCCAAACATTTCTCTCTCAGCATTCCTTCTGTCAGTTAATCCTCTAAGTTTATTATCTCTTTTAGCCCACATAGACCTTTGAACATCTTCCTTACTGGCTTTGCCTTCTATATAGGCTGTTAATGTGGGTACTACCCTTTTTTTAAGATTACCCATACCTACATTATAACCATAGGAATATAAGGCATCAAGCTGCTGAGAAGAGAGTTTGCTTCTTATTTCTTCAGGAATTACACGGTTAAAGTCCTTAGTTTCTGCTTCAAAACTTCTATTGGTTTTCATGGAAAAACCTTCCCAATCGGATATTTTCTTTTTTATCAAGGACGAGGGTCTATATCCAGGCTTCTTAAGTTTACCTCCATTAGCAGCATAGTTGACTTCTTCCATTTCAGGAGAAGTATTAAGAGCTAAATTATTAAGTGAATCTACAGCATTCTTATCATTAGTATAATTGCCAAGTCTATTTCTTTTATATATACTATTATATTTTTGCCACATATCAGGTGTTAGTTCTTGCCCACTGGTATAATCCCATAATCCTAATTTCCTCATGTGTTCTCTAACTTCATATACCATAGCTGCTTTTTCATAATCCTGCTTATCATGCCCTAAAGTAGAATCATTATAGCTATCTGTAATTTTTCCTACATCTTCTGTTCTATAGATATTCTTTGCACCCTCTTCTGTAGGTGCAATTTTATTTAAGTATGTAGTAGACTTGCCTACATTAAAATCATTAGAAGGATACATAGTGTGTGCTAATTCATGAGATAGAGTAATAGGTTTAGCAAACTTATTACTCATCCAAGGAGTAGTAGCATTTGTATCTATATATATATTTCCTTTATTATTATAGGAACTACCAAAGTTACCTTCTATGATAGATGTTTTGTTAAACCTGTCTTTCATCTCCTGTAACTTTGTATCTACTTGGTCTGAACCATACTGCTTAGCTAATCTTGTTTTTATAATAGGGCTATCAAGGTAATTCCTAAAAGCTGTTTCAGTATCAGTATTTCTGTTGTTAACATTGACAACATTTTCAGAAGGAGCACTAATTTGTGGCTTCTGTGCGACTATCTCTCCTTGGGTTTCTTGTTGCTTAAGCTCTACATTTAAAGTTGGAAGGGTAAAACCTCCTAATTTAGTTAAGTCATCACCTTCATTTAATCCCCCTCCTTCTGCAAACTTATTATAGGCTTGTCTTATCTCTGGTAAAGTAATAATACCATTAGCAACAGCTACCTTAATCATCTCTGCTTTATCTACTAAAGATAAAGAGTCCCATGCATTACCATATAGTTGTCCTCCTTCAGAGTATGATTGATATTCAGGAAACCAATTCCTTGTCTTATAATTTAACTCCATCTTTCCCTTAGGTTTTCTACTATTAAAAAACTTATTGTGATTAGCTGCCCTCTCTGGAACCTTTTTAGCTTTATAATATTCTGATACAGCCCTTTGCATATCTTCATCAGAACCTGAGTAATAAGCATTCCTTATATTTTGATTTCCTAAGACACTATCTCCTCTATAAAGCATTCCTATAGCCATTGCATTCTTTTCTTCAGAAGGAGTCTCCCTTAGAGAATGCCAAGGAACTCTTTTATCTAAGACCTTTTGACTTTCTATAATATGTTTATTCCTTAATTCTCTTTCCTCCTCTTCTGTAAGCCATTTACCTTGTCTATTAGAAACTATACCTCTTGCAGCTTTATTATGAACAACATCTATTCCAAATCCTCGATTATTTTTATCATATTTTGAATTTGAAGGTTGGTACCATTTCCCATCTTTATATCCAATACTATCAGGATTTTCTATTGCTCTTATATATTGAGCAACTAAATCATCATCTTTTATAGGCATATTATTTATCAATTATGTAATTTCACACTATCGGGAAGTCCTTCTGTTACAATTCTATCCATCATATCACTATCCCCATAAATTTTATAAGAGTATGCTCTTGTTTCTTGATAAGCAGAGTCTATAGAGTCTATATAGGAATAATCCAATGGAACACTATCTGGGTCTATATATACATATTCATAGTCTTTATTCTCTATTTTAGTTTGTTTAGAGCAACTAAAACCAAAGACCACTATTACTATAAAATATACTAAATTTTTCATATTATTTAATGTTACAATTCCTATTCTAGAACATCCTATACCATATAGGACTTCTACTCCCTATACACATTCTGCAAAGTTACATTATTTATCATTAGGAAGACTGTTTTCTTTCCTAAACTTTTCAAAAAATTCTTTTCCTTTAGAGAATAGATATTCTAAAGTATAAGCAATCATTTCTTCATCCTCAATACCACGTTCCTTGAAGAGTTTATGTACAACATGATACATCTCATGTACAAGTGTGTTATCAGAATCATTTAATTCTTCTCGCAATACAACAACTAAATACTGAATACCATCAGTAGTGAAAGCTTCAAATGTTGTACCTGGATATAATATCATATCCTTAGAAAAACAATCTACCAAAGCTTTTATTAACTCTTCTTGATGTTGTTTATCAACTATCTCCTTGTTAATAACTCTTGAAACATTCTTTAGAAAAGTCTCTTTATCTGGTGATACAATAAACAAAACACCACTCTTCAATATATCTAAATAAATAATACCATACTGTAACCCACCTGCTTTCATAATCCTAATTGTTTAATCTACATCATCAAATATTGTTAACTCTTGACTACCCCTAGCCTTACTTTGCTCACTAAGTTCACTCTCTACCTTTCTCTGTAGATTCTGTAGAGAAGATACAATACCTTCTACATTCTTCAATGCAGAGGTAATAGAAGAGATTTGGTATTTAGGTTTACCCTTATCATCTTCCATATCAAGAATATCATCTCTCATTAAGAACTCACTTACTGTATGTGCAGCCTTCAATGCAGCATTGAGTAACTCCTGTGAAGGAGTTACTGTATGCTTCTTATATACTGTCATAGCTTCTTCAAGCAAAGAAGATGGCTTAAAGTCTTTCTCCAATCCCTCCTGTTCTATAATAGCCTTAGCTCTCTCTTCATCATTGAGAATATAAGAGTAAGTACTTCTTGGATCAACCATAAAGTAGAGATAAGACATCTGCTTATAGAATTGCTCTTTTGAAGCACTTCTGTCTTGGTTAAATAATTTCCTTATAGGCTTTATAAGTAAAGCTTCATCAGCTACCTTTAGCTGAAAAGATTCTATAGTTATTAACTTCATTACTTCTACTCTTTATATATTATACACTTCTACTTCTTACTTACACTCTTCTTGACAGATGCTTTAATCTGCTGTTCTTTAAGTCTGGCATCATCAGCTTGTGTTTTCTTATCAAGAGAAAGTTTCTCATTAAACTGTCTTGCATTCTCTGATAATTTATCTCTTTCAAGACTAAGCTTCTGTTCCATAGTCATAGCATCATTACCACCCATTAATTGTAATCTATCAGCTTCTGCCTTACTATTTATCTGGGCAACCAACAGATTATTTTCCATTTCTTCCTGGAACATTCTATACTTAAGTTCCTGTTCTGCCTGTGCCTGCTGAGCCTGCTGCTGTAACTGAGCTTGCTGTAACTGAAGTTGTTGTTGCTGTTGCTGCTGGGCTTCTTCTCTTCTCTGTTTCTCATTATTCTCAACCATCCTAGTCTTCTCGGCTGTACTCTTGGTGGTATATATCTTCATAATAGTAGAGAAGTCAAGAGCCTGATTCTGAAGAGCAGCCTGAGCCAAGGTATCAATCTTCTGATTAAGTTCCTGAGTACCATTGCTGTTATCTACTACAAGACCATAGTCACATTCTGCAAATTCATCACCATCTATCTCCATCAGTTTTTTACTTCCATCATCAAGGATATAATCAAATTTCTTCTTTCTACCTTTAATGGCTATCTTAGCTGTTTCTAAGAAGCATTCAAGTACTCTCTTCTTCACACTGTCATGTACTGAGAAAAGAGTTTCTGTAATCATAGAGGATTGTAGGGTAGCTCTTTCTACTCCACCAACAGTTTCTCTATTGGAAATCTGACCTTCTCTTTGTTTAGAAATACCTGCCATTTCACCAACCTTATTGATAATCCATTCCAAGAGACTGATATACTGCTGAATTTCATTGCCCAAGGAAGCATCAATAATACCAGAAGAAGCATTGTTCATAGCACCTGCAAGCTTACCTGTAGCTACACCTATATTACCTTCCTTAAAGCTATCCTCTACAGCAATGTTATTCACATTAATATAATAGAGCCACTTATCTACATCCCATCCCTTAGGTACTTTAGCAAAGTCCATCCTTACAATCTTACCCATATTCTTGGAAAGAAGCTTGATAAGCTTATCATGGATAATATCATAGAAATAGGAATAAGGCTTCATTATATCTACAAGAGAGAAAGGCACATCACCATTTGTACTATAGATACTACCAATGATACCAAAGTGGCATCTTGAAGGATTACTTAGTCTATTATACTGAATAGGTTTTGGTCTCATGTTTACATATATATCAGTACCTATCTTAGTACCTTCCCATGCTTCATTAATCCAGAAAGTCTGTTCTTCCTCTCCCTTCAAAGGATCACAATGATAAGTCTCAGGATAGAAGTTAAACTCTTCCTCACCAGTCTCAGGGTCATAGCTCTTTACCTTCTTTATCTGTCTCCTTGATTTCCAATAAACCCTCAATACTCTGATATTGCCATTCATATCATAAGGTAAGTATGTAGTATCAATAGTATCATCAAACAGACTAAGAGGATTGAAGATAGCATCACCAGCTGTAGTATCTACATTAATATTTGGTACAAAACCATACCTGGCATCAATGTTATCCAAGGAATCAGTATAATTACCATTCATATTATTGGGAGCAGTCTCTAAAGATTCTATGTCTTTCTTAGTTAGCTGATCATAATAAGTATCAATGATTCTACCTGGATTCCAATAGTCTTCCAAGACTATCATATCAGCATCTTCTATCTTATTGGAATAACCTGACTTAATGACTCTCATCTTTAATGGGTCAATCTTCTCTATATAAGGTTCTCCTCCTACAATGTCACAGAGATAAGCTTCTTCTCCATGAGTATAAGCATCTACAAAACCTTCATTAAAGAGCTGAGGAATATCCAGTTCCTTCATATAGTGATTAAGTAAGAGATTACCTCTTACTTCTCTTTTATCCTGATACTCATAGGTAAAGTAGCCAGACTGCTTCTGTAGTTCTTGATTAAAATCTTCCTCATTCATTGAATCATCCATCATTAACTGTTGAAGCATCATATTTACCTTATTATTCTTCTCTTCTTCCATCTCAGAAACAGCAGTAGGATTGGTAACTACTACTCTGAAATCAAATAGTCTCCTTGATTCCTCACCTCTAAGTACTGCCAACTTAGAGTTAATGATAGGATAATGCTGTATGTTATCAGGAATAAAGGATGCCTCAATACTATAAGGATTAAGGAATAACTTCAAGTCACTCATGTGTATCTGACCATTTACCAAGTCTTTGTTTATCTTCATTGCAGCAACAGACTTTCTTGTCAAATGATAATGAAGTAAGCTATGATTATCTCCAAAATCCACGCATTTTTGCCTCCATATCTTTCCTTTCTTACTAAAGGATAACTGTTGTGATGGGAATCCACCTATTGCGTTACATGCCATATTTATATTTCTTTATTTTCTTTATTTGCAAAGATAACAAAAGAAGTAATCAATATAAGGTATCTAACATTTTCCCTAATTCAATCTAAATCAACTGACTAATATAATATAAAAAGGAGAAGACTCTTAGTAGAATCTCCCCCTTAACACAAACAGTAAATCTTATGATGTAAATTCTTTATACATGAAAGTATGCTCGAATGTCAAACATACCATCTTTATCTTTTAGTTTATCTAAAGCAAGACAATGTACAGCCTTGAACATTTCCTCTCTAGACATTTCTGAAAGGGTCTTACCTGCTATTTTAGCTATAGTAGTTGCACTATCAGAGTAAATCATATTCATTGCAACATACATAGCCCACTTATTATAGTAAGGGGAATCTTCTGTACGGAAATCCTGATTCTTCATACATCTCTCCCATTCTGAAACATCCCAACCTCCTGAAGGTTCCATACTATTTACTATAGTTATAGCTTCCTTCTTAGACAGGTAATTCTTCCAATTGATAGCTTCAAGTTTATCAAGATATTCCTGAGCTACATCTGGTCTCAATTCCATCATATCTTTAAACATACTCTTCATAGTATTACCAAAGATATGCATATTATTAGGGTCACTGGATGTGCTCATCTTGGTATAGAGCTTATCAAACATATTCATTATTTCTTTCTGTTCCATATCTCTAAGTATTTTTATTCAACAAGCAAAGCCTTCAATTCCAAGAAGTCATTCTCATTGAATGTGATAGTTTTCTTATTACCAAATATGATGTTAGTAAAGAGATTATCAGGCAATGTTATGGAAATTCTTCCCTTGCCTACTACTCCTTGAACTAATCCTATATCAAAGGTACTATCTTCAAGTCCTTTAAAGATTTCCATTACATCAGTAAACAATGTATTGGTATTAATGTCCCCATTCTCATCTGCAAGGAATAAAGCTGCATTATCTATACTCTGACTTATCTTTCCTTCATATTTATTGAGGAGGTTATGACATCCCCGTTTGATATAGACAGAAGATACAGCTAATGCAGGATTATCACCTACCATTTCATCAACACGTCCTTTAAACCAAGTATCTAAGCTACTGAGCATTTTTTCTTTAAGTGTAGGTATATTCATTTAGAGCCTCCTTTCTTGACAAGTTCAAGATATTCCTGCCATGTCTTATCACTATGATTTGTTATATAGTCTTTCCACAAAGCCATATTTTTATCTTCTTCCTGTAGAGCATTCTTCTTTAACTTCTTAATAAGTGCAAGATGTTTATCCAAAGCTTCCTTACCATCTTTAGTTTGTTCTACAAGAGGTCTGATGATTCTAAGTTCTTCTCTCTGTAGAATATTGGCTACATCTTGGTAACTCTCTACAAAGTCTTGATTTTGATTAAGATAGCTTTTCTGTGATTCAGTAAGACCATCCATTATCTTATCTATCTCATCCCATGTAGGAGTCTTTGATTGCTGAGGTTGCATATTGAAATTACCTTTCTGCTTCTGTAACTCTGCAAATTTCTGTGCCCACTCATTCATCTGACTAAGTGTATCCTGTTGACTTTGTTGTCCTCCTAATATAGGGTCTGCTGCAAAATTCATACTAACATCTATTTAAAATTGATACTTATTTTAGAAAGGTGGAGATACCTTTTAGTAGTATCTCACACCTATCTTATTTTCTCTTAGCTCCTTTCTTAGAAGCTTTCTGCCTAGGCACCAGTGGTGGGAGTTGCACTACTCACACAGTTGCAGCCATTATAGCTTCCATAGCCATTGATTACAGGAGTATTAGGCAATACAAGCTGTCCTCTAATGCAGGTGCAAGTCTTCTTGTCAGTATAATCCATCAACAACTTATCTTGATATGGACGGGTAGCCTTCAAGACAGCAACTTCCTTATCAAGCTCATTGAACTTTGCTGCAAACTTCTCATTAAGAGCATCAAAACCATCACGTTGACCCTTATAAAGGGAGAATCCCTGAGCTACCATAGCATCCTTTAACTGATCTTTTGCATCCCTCTGAGACTTATAGAGACCAAACTCTGCCTCCATACTTCTTCTGTTCTCTGCATCCAAGGCACTTACAAAGCTCTTCCACATACTGAACTTCTCACTGATATCAGTCTCTCGATGATCATACATCTGCTGTTGGGTATTCAACTTCATAGTAAACATGTCAGTAAGCAGTCTTACTTCATCAGAACACTCTTTCTCCATTACATCCAAGGCTGTAGGTGCAGTATTACTTGTAGTCATACCACCATAGGTGTTAATATTAACATTATCTGGCATACCATTACCAAGTGAACCAAAAATACTGCGACCACCATTACCTGTAAGCCAAGGCAATACACCAAGAGCAGTGCCAGCTATACCCAAGCCAAGGGCTGTACCAGCAACACCTTTAGATGCATATTCATCCTTCTTGTTTTCGTAGACTTTCTTCTCTACTACTTTCTCATTTGTCATATCCATGATACAATCTTTATTAAGCAATTAAATATTAGATTTAAAAACACTTTGTAACCGATTACTGTAGCAAAGATATAACAAAAAAGCTTGAACAATAAACATTGCTCAAGCTCTACACCCAACCTATTGTATATCAACTTTTTATATTGAGCAACATTATATGTTTTAATTGCTCAACTTCATCATATTTCCATACTAAATTCTTTTGATTTACAATCTTCTTTCCCCTGGGTAAAACACCCTTAAGAATCATTCTGTCAAAGGTGGAAGTACTGACTCCAAGCATTTGACTGGCTTCTATCTTTGTAAGCCATCCTTTCTTGTCTATAGAAGCACCTCTTCTATCCAATTCATATTTAGATAGATTGCAAAAATAAGTAATATCAGCCTTAGAACAATCTCCATTGGTTATCATTTCTTTAAATCTATCTAAGGCACTACATAAAAATTGTTCTCTTAAATCCATTAGGCATGTTTCTTTTCAATTATATCAATAATCTCATCACACATATTATCATTAGCAGGGTTACTAGCAAACATTCTTTTAGTTCTTCTCAAGAGATGAATTCTAAAAAGCTTAATACTTCTATTGATGTCTTCTTGATGCTTAAGAGCTAATCCAATTAGTTCCAAACCATACATACAAATAATACAGTATATAAGAATATAGTGAGTATCAATCATTTCCTTAGTACAGAACCAAGAACCATAGTACCACCTCTCTACATTAATAAATATAAAGTAGATAAAGGGTACTCTGAAAAGATTACACCATCTGAACAGGTAACTAGCTGGCAGTAATACTATAGGTACTACCAAGTACAATATTGTATATATCCAAGCTATACAGATTTCATTAGCAGGAGAGTAATGTAGCAACTCAAATTTATTCTGACTGAATACATAGAATATATACCAATGAGAAAGCATTATACCTATAGGAGTAAATATAGCACCCCAATGATATAACGTCCAAATTGCTTTCTCACTTGCAGTAGGCATACTACTGCCCCTTCTCCTTTCTTGCATATTGAAATCTCCTTTTGTTTAAGTTAAATATCCGTTATTTAATTCCTAAAGACTGTAAATTTAAGCCTTTCTGTTCAAAAATCTTAATTTTGAGTAAACTTTTTCAGTTAAACTTTGCAAATACTTTTAATTTGATATATTTGTATAGAATATATAGGGTAAAAGTTTCAATTTGAAAGTAATAAAGCATTTAGAGAAAAGAAAAAGAGTTTATAACTACTCAGTAAGTTCATTAGTTTAAATAATAGTCATCATAAAATATAGAAGTGCATTTAAGTAATATAGTAAATTTGCAAATAAAATTAAAATATAGAAGTTATGCCAATAGATAAATTACAAGGATTGCAAGGATTAAAAGGATTGAAAGGTCTTAATACCTTATCTCCTGAAGAGAGGAATGCCTTTATGCAAGCTAATGAGAGTAAGTTAAGTGCCTATAGAAATCCTATGAAAAGAAGACAAGCAGCCAACATATTATATATGAACCAGAAGTACATAAATACTTTTGGACTGGATGACTTTAACCTCAATAATGATGGTACAGAGGAATCCTTTAATAGGAGGAATGACAAGACTAAGTTTAAGGTAGTAACTGACATCTTTGAGAATCAACTTAGTAAGGAATCTAACTTCAATGAGTTAGCTACTTTCCTTGATGTAGATGGTATGTATGATTTACTTAATAATCAAGAGTATCTTACTGATAAACAACTGAAACAAAAATATGAGAAAAACCTTAATGCTGCTAGAAATGTTGCAAGATCCTATGATAAAGCTATAAACAATCCTTATGTAGATGCCTTAGGACAAGGATTTATGCAGGTAGGAAAAATATCTGCTGCTGAAACACCTGATAACATCCTTAATAAGGATATAGAAAGGAATAAGGAAATCCTTGAAAAATTAAAGGATGAATCCAGAAGGAGAAGGGAGAAGGCTATCCAAGGAGATGCAGATATATTATATGCTAATATGCTGACTGCTGATGATACTGGTAAGCAAAGTTTAGCTAAAACTCTTAATGAGTTTGATAAGATAGCAAGTAGCTCTTCACATTATACTGCATTTAAGAATAGTAAGTGGCTGAGAGACTATAGTAATGAGGATAAGCTAAAAGACTATTCAAAGTATCTTGCCTTAAAGTCAAGATATGGAGAGGCTGTTGCCAGCCAGTACTTGGAAATGAACATGCAGAATAAAGTAGCTGAAGCACAGGATGGTAGATGGACTGGTAATACATTAAAGGGTGTACTTACTACAGCTTGGTCTGATATAGGTTCTAACATAGCACTCTTTGCCAATGCAGGAAGCCTACTTAATGCTGACAGGGTAGCTATTCTTAACCAAGGTAAAGATCCTGATAAGCCTATCTACGACAAGAATGGTAACATTGTAGACTATAAGGAGAATACTAATATCTGGACAAATCCTGCATACTGGAGTAATGTATATAAGTACAACACTTTCTCTCCTACTGAGATTAAAGCTATACAGGAAAGGGGTGGAGTATCTGAGGATGTAAATGTAAGAGCTTATGGTTATGTCCCAGATTTCTTATCTTGGGACACAGCAGAAGAGGGTGCTAAGCAAAGTGGTCATATACTTGCAGGTATAGCAGAAACAGCTCTCACTGGTGGCTTTGGTAAAACTATTGGTTGGGGAAGTAAGGCTGCTCTTAAGGGAATAGGTCTTTCTGCTAAAGCTATGCAGACTGCATCTAAGTTAGGTACTATTACAAATGATATATTTGTAGCTGCTACTACTGGTCTTGAGGGAGCACAGCTTGAAGCTATGGGAACCTTTGATGAACAGATGGAGAGTGCCAAAGAGAAAATTAATTCCCAAATAGGAAGGGAATTATCTGAATATATGCAGTCCATCAACTATAATAGCAATGAGGCTAAAGCTGGTATCAATGCTTTCTATAATCAACTTAAGGCTAAGGATGTAAGAAGAGTTGCTTTAGGTAATAAAGAGGGTACAAGTGCTTTTCCTTTAAGTGATGCTACTCTTAAAGCACAAGCTAAGCAGTTATATACTAATCAACTCCTTGAAGCTAAACAAAAGGAATTACAGGAACTCCATAAGAAGGATGAACTTGAAGCTGCTAAAGTTGCAGCTAAAGCTTATGGTGCAAACTTCATCATGGACTATATCAAGAACGTTCCTATTACTACAGGTATTCAGAAGTTCAAGATAGCTAAGGGTGCTATGAGAGGAGCTTTTGATGATACTATCAATAAGAACATTATTGCTGATGCTGAAAGTGGTGGTGTTAAGAGAGTTGTGGATAAGGCAGGTAATACAGTGAAATATTCTTCTGGTAAGAATTTAGGAAAGGAGTTATTGAAACAACTTGGTGGTGGTTTTGCTGATGAATATCTTGATGGTATCAATGCTTCATTTGCTGGTGGTGTAGGTAACAATATGTTTGATAACTACATTAGAAAAAACTATGACCCTAAGGCTTATGATAGTACTGTAGACAGCTTCTTGGGTAATATGCTTGCTGGATTCTCAGAAGGTATTGATGGTCTTACTGATAGGCAAAATCTCTATGAGGGATTCATTGGAATGGTTTCTCCTATAGCCACAACAATAGTAAACCCGAATGCTGCATACCATCCTAAGGATGCTTGGAAAGCAGTAGTAAATGGGGAAGATGGCTATGGTAACAAATTGAATCTTGCTGAAAGAGTAAGCTCTATTCTTATGAATCCACTGCTCAATGCCTATGCTGATGCTAAAGAGAAAGACAGAGCTTTGGACAGAACTGTAGAAGCAATCAATTCTGTAGTAACAGCCAACAAGGATAAGATTAATGATGCTGCCAAGATTATTTCAGTATTGAATAACTATGATGGTTTTATTACTACGGAAAATCCTTTCTCTGTACTTGACTATAAGGATAACAAGTTATACAATAGTTTCACTCTTATCAATGCTTTAAATAGCTTAGAGAACATAGGTGGTGGAGTTAATAGTAAACTCTACCAAGATAATATGCACACTATTCAAGGTCTTGCAGAAGGTACTCTTTCACAAGAAGAACTTGACAATGAGATTGATATGGCTCTTGGAGATAAAGACAACAAGTCTATCCTTGAAGATAGTAATTCCAGAGAAGAAGCTGCAAATAGATTGCAGAAGAATGCAAAGTACTTTATGGATATGAAGGATAAGATGACAGAGATACAGAGTATCTTTGCCAAGAGTCCTAATCTTATGAAGGAAGACCCAAGAGTACAGGGTATATTAATGTATAATCTTGTAGCTACAGATGACTATCGAAAGAGATTGAAGGGTATTGAGGATGAGTTAGGTCTTGGTCATACAGATACAGAATCAATATTTACTCCTGATTATAGTTTGAGATATGGTACTGACCAAGCTAAGAAAAGAGGTATTGCTGCAAGGGAAAGAGAAATCAACAGGGTACAGAAAGAGATTGATAGACTCAATAATGCCAACAGCTATATTGAGAAGAAGATAAAGGTACTGGAGAAACAGAGCAAGGTTGACTTTACAGATAATACAATAGAGGATAAAATTAAGAAGCAGAAGAAGTTACTTGAGTCTCAGAAGTTCATGTTGAAAACCCTTGAAAAGGAGAAAAAGCAATTTACTGAGGAGAAAGAGGAAATCAGTAAGATTGAGATGGATAAAGGTAATGGAACAAATACTTTTAGCCAGGAGGGTGTATTAAATTCTGATATAAGAGATTTAGCTTATATTCTTAATAACGATAACATAAGTAATTTCTCAGAAGGAAGAAAAGCTATTATAGATAATATTAAGTCCTCATTGGAACAGAAAGATCCAGAGGCTATGCAAAAGATAGCTGATGCAAGTACCCTTGCAACAAGAATTGAAGATGCAAAGACTGCATATAATAGAATAATGAATAACAAGGAATTAGCTTCCACCTATATTGATGCAGTAAGCAGAGTAAGAGAAAGAGATGCTATTGCTGAATCTGTCCAGAGACAAATCAAGGAACATTATGGTAAGATAGAGAGTGCTTATATAGATAGAGAAAATGAGCCTAAACTATTCAAAGATGAAATCCTTAGTACTAATACTGACCTTATGGATGCTTATATGGAAGACCATCCAGACCAGGTAAATGCTATCAAGCCTTATTATGATATGCTGAAGTTTGATGAGGATGCAGCAGCTATTATTCATTATTCTGATTATTCAGATGAGGACAAACAAGCTATGAGGGCAGGACTTATAGCCCTAAGATATGCATCTAATAGCAAAGCGGAATTAGAAACAAAATTGGAGGAACTCATAGATTCCAAAGCCTTAGATCAAGAAACTAAGAATAGATATGAACATCTTCTATCTACTATGGAGATGTTGGGTTATCAAAGAAATGCTTCTATTGTAGAGGCAAGAAAGGAAAGATTGCAGAGAGAAGAAGAGGAAAGAAAAAAGAAAGAGGAAGAAGATAAAAGGGTTGAGAATGAGGCAAAGGAAGCTGCTGAAAAGAAAACCAATGAAAATATTCCAACCAAAGAAGGACTTAATGAAAGTAGTCTTGAGGAGGTACCTTTTGACTTCTCTGATGATGAAGAAAGTGAAGAGGATGAAAAGGTTGTAAACGAAGATGTAAGTTCACTAGTTATAGAAGAGAAAGACTTACAGCAGGAAAATGCTGGTGCCTTAAATGCAGGCTCCTTAATGAAAGACAACTTTGGAAATGACAGTGTTGACATGGGTGACATGTGGTATGGTACTACTGATAGTCCTAAGAAAGGAAAACTTCTTGTAACCAAGAAAGATAATAATATTACTTTCAAGGTTAGTGATACAAACACTTCTATAGAAATTACTCCTGAAGAGTATGAAATTGATACTGATAAACAAGAAGAGAGTGCTTTTGATAGAAGTAAAATAAATAAAGGTTTTAGTGTAGATTCCCATAATAAATTAATAGATGAAGGCTCTTTGCAGGGAGGGGATGTATTATATTCTGGCTACATAGAGAATGATAAAGTAAAGATGTCACCTAAAGATGTTTCTCATTTATCTAACTCTGCTATGACATTCTTTAATGTATCTGGTGACTATAATTCAAATAGCCATGCAGAACATGCTACTCTTGTTAAACCTGCAATACTATCTATAGAAAAAAAGGATGGTCAAACATATTATAAATTACAATCTAAAGGTGAAATATACTTTGGAGACTCTAAGATTAATAGTGAAAACAAGAAAAATACATCCTTCATTGCAGATTCTTTAGAGAAAAAAGATGGAGAATGGTATTTTAATGGTAATTTTGCAGGAAACAAAGAGAAAACCCAAGTGAAGGTAAGGAAGAATTTCAACATAAAAAAGGCAATAGAAAGACAACAAGCAACTAATGAAGCTGACCTTGCTGTTGAGGATATTGTTATAGATAGTAATAACCTTATTGATAATGGTGATACCATTCAAGCTATATCTGAAACCATTAATGAGCAGGCAGAAGACATCACCAATGGGGGAGTTCAAATATCAAGTGTTAATGAGGATGTAGAAGAACAGAATATCCTAGGCTTAAAGAATATGGAAACTAATGCAACTACCCTTGGAGGTAACGCAATGAGTAGATATGAACCTAGACCTTTAGCAGAAGATGGAATTCTTATTAATAAAAAAGGCTCTCAAGCCAATGATAATATGAATCTATTCTATGATTGGATGAATGCAGCTGGTGTTAAGTTACAGAATATCATAGACCATGAACTATCGAGAATCATAAGAAGAAACCCTAATACTAAGGTAAAGTTTATGGCAGTTAAACCAGAACGTAATGCTACTAATGATGTTGCTATGCAGAGTCATTTAATGCTTGTACTTGATTATGATAATAGTATCAACAAGGGTATCACTGCAATACATGATGATGCTAATGGTGGTGTTATTGAGAGCAATGGTAAGAAGTATTTGATTGTAGGTACTGCTGGTTATGGTGATATGAACCCAGCAAAAAGAGATTTATATGATATCATCTGGAATCCTTATCTTCCTGGTGGATTCCGATTAAAAGTGGAAAGAAAGAAATTCTTTGATGCTCATTCAGAAGAGAGATTCTATGTAAATGAAAACATCAGTACAGAGATAGTCCCCTACTCTCTTATACCAGGATATATTGTAAGACAGCTTACTACTGATGAGCATCCAGAGTTTAGAAGTGTTAGAGAATTATTATCTGATGATGCAAGAAATCCTATGCACTATGACTTGGATTCTGTAGCATGGGGTATTCAGGAAATGTCTCAGTTCTTACTTGTCAATGCTAATGTTAAAGATGTTATGATTCCTAGGAATCCAATGAATAACCTCGGTAGTGCTTTTGTATTGATGCCTGCTAGCAATGGAAAGTTGGTTCCTTCTTACTTGAAGGTATTGAAGTATATTGAAATGAAGGACGGTGCTCTGAAGGATAAAATAAACACTTTGCTGCAAAAGGTTATTGATCCAGATTACAAGACAAGAGTTAACGCAGTTATAAAACTTAGCAAAATATTCTACTTTGATAAAGATGGAGACAACATCCTTATAGGTAAAGATGATAGCAGACATAAGAATGAAATATCTTTAGTGCATGGTGAGGATATTCTGCATACATTTGTCATAGATACTGACTTTGATATGACTAAGTTTATACAAGCCTTTGAGGACTTTAATCCTAGAATCAACATCACAGCATCAGTACTAAGAGACATCCCTACTCTTATGGAATATGATGAAGCAGGAGCATTAATGACAGACGCTGCACTCTTTGGTACAGCAGGTAGTTCTTATAGTATCTATGGTTTAGATATTGATGGTAATATGATTATGCCAAAGAAACCTATCAATGAAATTCCTAAGGCTAGCAATAGTGATTTCAAAGATAACAGACAGCAGATTGTCTTTAATAGGGAGTACTACAGATGGGTTGATAATAACTTCTATCTTGATGGTAAGCTTGTTACTGATGAGAAGAAAATCAACCAACTTAATTATATCAAGAAGATATTGGATAATCAGCTATCCCCTGTTCAGTCAAAGGGGGTATTGGATTATTATATCCTAAGCACTGATGAGAATCCCAACGTTATCTCTGTAAATAGAAATAGTAAAAAGGTAAAAGAACTACCTAAAGAACAGGCTTTGGAACTTATTAAAAAGATAGAAGAAATGAAAGCTAAGCAACAGAGGGAACAAAAAGCTCAAGAAGAACTTAAAGCATCAAAGGAAAATGTATCTATGATAAAGGGAGAAGACGTGGATTTAGGAATGAATAGCTATGTAGATCCTGATACAGGGGAAATAACTTCTATTGTAGAAGAAGATATTGATATCTCTAACAATACTTCTTCTGAGGATAATGTGACAAATGAAGTACCTACACAAGAAAATAAAGTACAAGATAATACAAAAGTCCAGAAAATTAAACCAGAAGGTACTCAAAGTTTTACTGACCTTGCAAATAATGTAAAGTATCATTTACGGATTAGAAGCCTTGTAAGAAACAAATGGAAAGATGCTCCTAAGAAAATAGCAGAGCTTGAGAAGTTCTTAAGAGATAAGAATGTAGAAGTAGAAGCTATTGGAACTTCAGATAATGATGTAGAAGCTTGGATAAGAACTATTGAGGATTGTAGATAAAAAATAAGTGGAAGGCTACTTTAGCTTTCCACTTACTTTATATATCTGTGAGCAGGATGGAATAGATATGTTGAGCGAAGAACCATGTTATATGATGGGGAGTTTGTGCGAGAAGTTCTTTAAGGTATATGATTAATGTTGCTGTTTCTACTTTCAGCATAAGAAAAGAGTGAATCTTTCGACTCACCCTTCTTCTTTATCTATATGGTTTACTCCCCATACTTTGGTTCCTCATACACCAAGTTATGCTCATCTACATAAGCCTTTGCTTCTGAGTATATATCAAACTCTACTGCGGTGGCATTTACTGCTGGGAACACCTCAGCATTGTCACCTTGCTCTGTGAGAGGGAACACCATCTTGGTTCCCTCATGTACTACCTTATACTTCTTTGTTAACTTATTCATATCTTGTTTGCTTAAATTAATTATCTGTTGCTGCTGGAACAGATACTGTGTACCCTTTGCTCTGTAATGTCTGTATAGCAGCATCTGATGCTGATGTTCTAGTTCCTTGAACATTTATTTTTTTTGTAGATTCTGTAGATGCCTTGCATTTTGCCTGATTAATCAGCATTGCATCAATATAATTTCCCATATATGAGTATGGGAGAGTTATGATAAACGAATCACTGTTTCTTTCTGTTTCCCATGTGAAAGTGTTATTACTAGAATAAAGATAGTTTAAGCTTTTTGCGGACTTAGACATATCTACACTTCCAGTAACATAATCTGATGTTATTGCGATATTGACAATTCCATCTTTGGAGATTAAGCCAGAAAGTTCACCGACTAAATTCTTTGAAGATATGTTAACATCTTTAATGTTTATGTCAGTTAAACTATCTAGTGAAAATAAAAACGAATCACTAGTAACAACTATATTTTTAAGGCTTTTACTGTATTTTAAAGAATCAAAATCTGATTTTGAATAATCAAATACTTTGTTCTGTGGAGCAGCAAAAGAAAAGGTATCAATGGTGTATTTATTAGAAATAGAAAGAGTACCCTTTCCATTTAATGTATAAGTACCAGCATTGAACTCAGTTCCAGAAAGCACTTCGCTGTTAGTTGTACTCTTAACAGTAATTCCTTCAGAAACGACAAGTTTACAATCAGTTGCAGTTAACTTGATTATGTAATTTTTTCCTTCTGTATCAACAAGAACTTTAAGTTCTCCAATCTTAAGGAGGTCATTATTTTGACAACTCCCCTTTAGTTTTGTTATTAAACAATTTCCCATAATTTATTAATTTAATTTGTAAATACTATCACACTTTTTCAACCTTTTCTCTATCCATATAGAAACCCGATAAATATTATCATAATGTGGTTCAGAAAAGACAGGATACACATCAGGTGTCAGAGGCCACTTAGATAAGTCCTTATCATAATTTGACGCACCTATTCTTGAACACCAATTTCTCAACAGACCAAAAATGTTTGTGTTTGTCAATACCTTTACTCTTAGCTCCTTGTATCTTTCACAAAGCTCTGTATCGAAATATTTTATAACCCATCCTGTGGGTAAATCTAGAGTATTTCCGAATCTTTCAGAATCAGGGGATTGCTCACTCCAGCCACTCCAACCGACAATGCCATCTAAGTCATAAGGACCTACTGCCCATTTTGTTCCATTGTAGGTAAGCCATTGCCAGTTTTTCCGAAAACCATCATAGTTAGACACCACATCACTAAAGATAAGATAATCAATCAAACTGTCTACATCAAAGAAAGATTGAATCTTATTTCTGATTGCAGATGTTTCTTCACCTTGTTCTTCCATACTTTTTAAAGTTGGAATGTAGGTGGTTAACGTCTTATAACACCCCTTAACTTTGTTTGTATTTACATGATTCTTGTTACTTGCATCATAATGCTCACTAGTAGAATCAATTAACTCTTTTCGATTATTATCTGCATCATATTTTGTACCATCTATACAAATCAAAGATTTTGGATTTCTAAACTCAAATCCATCATTACCACCTCCTGATGAAGCTTTTGTACCATTTACAACATCCCAATCAATGCTTCCATTATACATGAATGTGTCATAAATATCTCCGTCCAACTGTATGTTTTCTGGTTTTGACTTATTTTGCATATAGTTGTCACGATGCTTCTTTAAAGCCCAACTGAAAACGCCATAGAATGAACCATTAAGATGTACGATACATGGAAATCCGTCAGGATAGCAACGTGCACCATTATCTATTAGGATATTAATATCACTTATACTTTTCATACCTTTTGTTCCAAAGCCAATGATGTCAGCAGATGGAAGCAATGCTCTCTTCCAGATTCTATTAGTATTGGAACTTCTTGTTAATTCTATTTCATTGAACAGCTTATATCCTACCATGGAAACTCCCTTGAAGAAATCAGCATAGAATGCCTTAAAATGGAAACTATCTTGCGGAACCCAATTACCAAATTTAATTTCAAAGGTATCATCTCCTATCCAATCATCATTACAGAAATCACATGCAAAATTTTTCTTAGGCATACCTAATGAAGAATTACCTTGTGCATCTAAAATTACTTTCTTCTTGAAATAATTTCCCTGCATGTCCCAAAACTCAAAGATTGCGTGCATGTTCTGCCCCTTACTTGTAGGCATAGAGTCTATGTTTGTTATATTTACAATAGCAAGACGTGGTTCAGGAATCTGAATTTTACTGTTTTCGCTCCAATCAATAGGAGTCTTTACATTAAAACCATTTGCTTTAAGAGCCTCTTGGATATTGTTTACACTATTGCCTTTGAGATTGAGATTTGATACATCAAGATTAGCAACTTCCATATTGTGCTCATGCTTCTTTCCTTCTGAGTCACGATATGATATCACCTTCTCATCAGTATCTGTTGTAATTTCCATCCTACCTTCAGGGTCTTCGATATGCTCAAACTCTGTTGGGATAGTTTCAGACTTCACCTTGTAGAGATAATGGCTGCCATCAGGAGCAGTATATCCTATAACCCTACCTTCTACATCAGTCTCTACAGAAAGATATTCATCATTGTTAATTGTAGAAAGATGAGCAGTACGCTCTTTAATGTCTGCTACATCAATAATGGCATTAGCGATAAATGTACTAATATCAATACCACCAACAATCATGTGACCATCATCTGCACGGAAACCACCGAGAAGTTTATCTTCTGCATCAATGATAGCATAAAGCCATTCCTCGTTGGTTATTACAGAGTACATTTCATGGTTAGGGAAATATGGTTGTGCATCATACTTAATTCCTGCAAGGATTCTGTCTTCTGCATCTACCACTGCAATGATATACTCATCATTGGAGATATAGAAGAAGCTGTCCGCAATTTCTATATTAATTAACCCTTTGCCATCTTCCTTTGGCTGGAAAGTTTTAAGGGTTTCGTCAATGCTTGAAAGAACATTCTTGATAGCCTTAATATCATCAAGCCACTGAGCCTTGGCTGCCCAACAAGTACCATCTTGCTGAATACCGAGAAGTGGATGATTTGCTGTATCAAGAACAACCCAAAGGAACTCCTCGCTTTGAGATATGTGGTACATATCGTTCTGAGGATAGTATGGTTTACCTGTTGCTCTGTAGAATTCAAAGAGAACTCTATCTTCAGAATCTACTACTGCCATGATGAATTCCTCATTCTCGATTACTCTGAATGGAGTATCTTGAACATTTCCTTCCTCATCCTTGATAGTTGTCTTATCAAGATTCTTTGCAACATTATCAAGATTAGCCAAGATGCCAGTAAGGGTCTGAGTATTCTCAATCTCAGCAAAGAAATTCTTCAACTCATTCATGGTGTCAATGACATTGGTGGTGTCCTCGTCACCCATGATGGTTGCTACTCTCTCTGCAAGCAGAGTTACTTGTGACTGCAATCTGTCCTCTACTGCACTTGTCTTGCCAAACTTAGGAGTGCCATCCCACTGAATACCGAAGAGAAGTTTATCTTCTGCATCTACCTTGGCAAAGATGAACTCCTCATTCTGAATATATTTAAATGGGCTAGGCACGAGGTTCCCTTCCTCATCTTTTATAGCAGAACTATCTATGACTTCTTTCATTGAATCCATAGTTTGTTCCATTCTTTCCCTAGCTTCATCAGCTTTCTTAGCAGCTTCTTCACTTGCAGCAGATGCTTTATCATTTATACTTTCTAAAGTAGACGGAGAAATCTTTTCCTCTGTAACAGCTTCAGCAGCTATTTTTTCTGTAGTGACACTACCACCAGCCAGCTTAGAAGTGGTTATTGAACCATCCCTAATCATAAGATTAATTTTCTTACCAGGCTTATCATTAAGAGCTGATTCACCAATATATTTCTCTTTATTCATAACTTATCTATTATTTTTGCACAAAGATACATATATTGGAAGTATTCTATTAGTACCTTATTAATTCCCTTATGAAAGTTAAAGCAAACAAAAAGAAACTAATAGCTTCATTAGCATTCAAGGGACACACGAACCATCCCTATCTTTTGGAGGGAGATACCTCCTACACAACTAAATGTCAAAAGAAAAAGAATGTTTAATAAAAATTTAAAAGTATGCAGATAAGATACAGAAGGTATTCAAAAGAGACTGATGCTGTTATTATGCACTATGTGCATAGAAGTCCAGACAATTTAAAGCAAGCCTTTAGATGGGCAGCTTTTCATTTAAGCAGATCTGTTAAGGGTATAGAACAACGATACTATAATCACTTGTACTATAACTCAGAAACTAATAAGTACTATAGACGAGACATTAGTAGCTATGGTAAAAAACCTAAAAATGAAAGTAAGAAAAAGGATAGCATTACTATTAATGTTGGTAAGTATAGTATCAGTATTAAAGAAAGATAGAGATAGAGGGTTTTCCCCCTATCTTTCTTTTTGTCTAAAGCATCCATAGAAAAATATACTACCTATATAATAATTAACAGGATTGCTCGTTATCTAATAAAAACAATATAGTGTATGAGAGTTAGATAATAATAAAATGAGAGGAATATTTTCTTGTCTTGGTGTGATCTTTTGGATTGCAGCATTTATAGTTCTTTTATCAGGAGGTGCTGTCTCTGGTGGTGGTGCCTTCTTGGGTGCATTGGCTATCATTGGTATTATACTTTTGATCGCCATTTGTATTGACTTCTGCAATAAACCTAAAAAGACAAAGGAACCATCTAAGCCTATTGGAAAAATAGAAGAGGTTTCTACCGAAGATGTAAATTTAGGCAACATAGAAAAATATACTCCCAAATTTTTTAACTATAAAGTAGATAGCAATTCTAGTCTTAGTACTTCAAATTTGCAAGAACAAAAGAAAGCTATATTCACTACTACAACTTCCAAGCAAGATACCTCAAAAAAAGACAGTAACGAAGTTAATACTATCAAGGGTATTGCGTCTATTAATAAAAAACCACAGAAAAATAAATTGGACGAAGGTATATCCTCTTTAACTATAGAACAAAAACATGCTCTACTAAAGGTTGCTTTAAATCTCAGCTATTCCTCTCCTGATAGACTTTATCTTTGGAAAGAGCAGTATGAAATATTATTAGAATTTACGAAAACTTTAAGGTTAAAAGAAGACCAACTTGATATATGTATTCAAGAAATAGCAAAAGGGTTCTTTAGGGCATCTGGAGATAACATAAATTCAGACTATTATAAAGTTGTAAGGAATATCACCCAAGATGAGCCTTTTATACAACTTATTACCACTTGTGGCAAGTTGTTAGATTTTATAGATTCCTTAGATGATGAACTGTTAGAAGCAGAAAGCTATGCTTACTTGGCTTTTCCTAAAATATTAGAAGAAATAGGTTTTACTCAAAAAGAGATAGAAGATTTAAAATATGGAGAGGGTATTTACAGAACTAAAGATGGAAAGAATATAATAGCCCTACAAGAGCAGAAAGAACCTCAAATCATTGAGCAAGAATTTCCTGTATCTGAAGAGCAGATGACTATATTCAAGAAGAACTGGACTTTAATCCAATTCAGAAAAGAATTTGGTGTAGAAGACAGAGTGGAGTCTAGAAAGAACCATACTCATGATGAAAATTATAAGGTATGTATATTCATTAAAAACTCTGATGGTAGTGAATTCAATGTAGGATTCTCTAATTCTCTTGGTGAACCTTCTATCGAGGAAATTAAAAGGAGAGAGAAAGAATTAATGATAGGTTTATCAGAATATGGGAACTACAAGTTGTATGACAATAAGATTGCATCTTTTAATAGTCAAGAAGTTAATTTAGGAATTTAAAATATTATAATTATGAATAAAGAAGTTATTAAGAAGTATGGTAAGGGGATAAGTATAATTATTAGTATCATAGTTATACTCACCACCTGTGTTTATTGGGGCTATAAAGAATACTATCTACCTTATCAGTATAAAACTCTCTACAATGAAGGGTTAAGTAATTTGCAAATAGCAGATTCTATAGCTGACGAATTATCAAGATTAAAACAAAGGAATAAAGCTATAGAGCTTTTAACTTTTGCCGCAGAAAAAGGAATCTCTAAAGCACAAACAAAGCTAGCTCTTTATGCAAATGCCTATGAAAATAATTTGGAGAAATCTTCTTATTGGTACTTGCAAGCAGCCCAAAATGGAGATAGTGAAGCCCAATATTATATAGGCTTCAATTATCTTAAGGGTTATGGTGTAAAACAAAACTTTGACAAAGCTATATACTGGATAAATAAAAGTGCCAAAAATAAATATAGCATGGCATTATATGAAATAGGAAATTTTTACTTAAATGGCTTTGCATTATATGATTTAGATGAGGTACATCTTAATTATTGGTATGATGGCAATAACATTTTTAGAGGAGCAATGGGAGATTATTGTAAAGTAGAAGGTGATGATTTAGATAGTATTCTAACTAATCCAAAAAAAGTATATATTGTTTCAAGTTTAACACTTGCCAAACAATACTGGATGTTAGCAGCTAAACAAGGATGTAGTAAGGCAAAAGAAGCCTTAGAGAAAGTATATGAGGAGTAAAAAAAGAGGGTATGCTTTTAAACTACGTACCCTCTTTTTTGTTTATTTAGAATTCTCCAAAATCAGGATTTAAAGTATAATCTTTAGCTCTTCTAGATGTAGGAATGATTGTTATAATTTCTTCATCATCGGTACTAAGAAGTCCCTTTTTTTTATAAGGTTGATAAAAGTAGGTATAATCTCCAGGATCTCCATTACCAATATAATTATCTACCTGTGTTCTTGCCCATAAAGGTAAATCCTCATACATAGTTCCATTACCCACAATGTCATCATCATCCTTAAATTTTTTAGTTGTTACTTCTCTAACTCCGTCATTAGGATTACCATTCCAAGTAACTGTAATAGCGTCTTTAGCAATTGCTACTTCTCCTGAATTTGTTGCATTGGAACCAGATTTACCTTTACCAGCTTTCTTTAATTCCTTCAAAGCCTCCATCCTAGCAGGGTCTATCTTAAGATTACCTTCATCATCTACCTTATATCCCATTGAAGCTGCTTTAGCATCAAGCTGAGATTTACTAAGATTAAATTGTTTCCGCTGCATATCAATCTGACCATTTTCTGCCGCAGTAAGTACATCCCAATCTCTCTGAGGATTATGATTCTCCTGATAGATAGCACCATCAATCATGCCATTTATAACACTTTGTCTAGCCCTTTGAAGATTATATCCTGTAAGATTCTGATTAACACCTCTTTCTTCAAGGATAGCATCTGCTGCCATCTGTAACTCTGGAATTGCAGACATATCTTGATAGAACTTCTGAATAGTATCTCTACTATATCCCATCTTCTGCACATAATCTCTATAATATCCATTCAATGTACTGCCAGCATCACCAGCAGAGAATACTCTTGAAGAAGCAGCTTTACCTGCTGCTGCTCCTCTGGTATAAAGTTCATTACCACTAATGTTATAAAGGTTAGGGGTTTCTCCATCCAAGAAGGAATCAATATTAAGATTATCTGTAGCATAGAGCATAGAGGAATCTTGAGCACTGAGACTTCTTCTTAGTTTCTTCTCTTCTCTCATAGCTTCATCTGCCTGGAGTAATCTACCTATTTCTCCTTGGTATCTTCTTCTCATGGAAGTCAATGCTCTCCTATTAGACATAGACAAACCATTATGTGCTAAGTCTTCTGCCTGTTTTGTTAAGTCATTAGCATAACCTTCATATAGTTCCCTTGCCTTACTTCCCTCAGGTAATGTTTCACTAAGATATTTGAATTTGTCTGCTTTTTCTGACAATTCATTGTACTGTTCTTCACTCTTTTCATAAGCCTCCTTATATGCAGAGAATGGTACTAACATCTCCTGCATAGAGAAGGGTTGAAAGGAGTTGTCAATAACATAGCTATAATTTCCGTTTGACATATCTTCTACTCTTTAAAATGTTAAACCTCTTTTTCTATTAATCTTGCCTCCTTTGGATGCTTTTCTAACTACTCTCCTACCAGTGTTACTCTTAGGGGTCATTACATCAAAGATACCATCAGCAGCCATATCAGCAATCATATTATGTTGAGCATTCTCTTTACCCAATGCTCCAAGACCTTGAAAGAAACTATTCACATTGCTATAGATACCTTGATTCCAAGCAGCATCAGCAGCCATTCTTCTATTGGCAGCATCCATCTGCATCTGTGCTTTAAACTGTCTTTGCCTATTAGCAATCTCAGCATTAGTCGCAGAGGTCTTTGCAAAGGCATCAGCATTGTACATATCTGTACCTCTATTAAACTCTGCTACCTTCTGCTTCTTAGCATCATTGTATTCAAGAGCCTTTCTATAAAGGTCACCACTTGCTATCTGACTATTATAACCATTAGCAAGAAGTCCAGCCATCTTAGTTCCTATAGGTGAAGCATTATTGAGAATAGCTCTATCTGTAGCTCTACTGTTTGCATTCATCCTATTCTGCTCATACCATATATCCATAGGATTATACTGCAAGTAATTACCAATAGGTTTATAACCAGCTAAAGCAGGACTACCACTTGCTGCCTCTACAGCTGCATCCATCCTAGAGTAATCTGGCTTACCTATACCCATAGACTGCATGCCAAGACCTACTAAAGGACCAAATAATCCAGCATATCTCAGTTTTTCATTCTTATGTATAGGCTCATATTCTTCCTCCTTTACCTCTTCTTTTGCTTTACCAGGAGTAACCACTACATCTTTTGGTCTCTTATAGTAGTTATACACATAATCACTATTAGCATCTGCCCAACTATAACTGCCTGCACCATTCCAGTCTTCAGGTACATCTCCTATAATCTCCTCTATAGTTCCATCATTATTTACTACATAGTTACCTGTCTGTTTACCTCTGAGAATTTCATTAGGTGTCTTCCAATAAGTTCCTGGATGAGTATTTCTAACACCAGTACCATTTGGATCCTCAAAGATAGTCTGATAATCTCTCTTGGCATCCTTTAGCCACCCATTAGCATCTACATACTTAGCTGCATAATCTCTTGCTGCCTGAGGAGCATCCTGACTATTAAGAATCTGTTGTAGATAGTTAAGTCTATTATTCTCATCAGTTTTCAACCAATCAGAACCTCTTCTATAAGCATCAGTCTGAGATAAAGCTTTACCTATTTCCTCAGAATTCATACCCTTCTTTACAAGACCTTTCTTTACAGCCTCTTTCCATGCAGCATCAGTACTTCCATTCCAAGAATCATAGTCTTCTTTACCCCATCCTCCATGAGTAAAGTCAAAGGTTAGCTCATTATTTGCTTTAGGTACATAAGAACCAAAGTCATAGCCTCTAGAGATAGCATCAGATAATATAGGATTAACATCACTCAAAGCATTCATAAACTGCTTATTATTCAGAATATTCTTCCAATCAGTAATCTTATCTACTTTTTTATCTGATGCCCATTTATTAAAATCACTATCTGTATATAAGCCAAGAGCATTATATATCTTTTTCTTCATATCTCCACCATTATCAAATCTATTTATCTTACCACCACAAGCATTCACCTGTGATTCTTCTGCTGTTGGCTGTTCTACAGGTTGCTGCATCATCTGTTCATTTACACTTTGTTGCTCTACTTGCTGAGGAACTTCTTCTGTAGGTTGTTCCATTTGCTGCTGTTGTGCCTGTTGCTCTTCCATAGCTAACTGTTGCATAATAGCCCTCTGTTGGTCTGGAGGAAGAGTAGCAAATACTTCCTGTGCTTCTTTAGCCTGCATTTCAGATTTCTGTCTTTCCTGCTCATCTGCAAGGTCATGCATCTGTTTCTCCAAACCTGCTAATGAAATAGCATCATTAGGTCTCTCTGCACTTTCCTTCTCTAACTTTTTAGATAAATCTGCATAACTGATATTAGCATTCTTACCTACATGGAACTTCTTCTTTGTCTTAGCATCAGCTTTAATTCTCTTAGAAAAAACGTAATCATCAAATATGGTCTCTCCTTCTTCTACAAGATTAGGTTTCCCCTGGGCATCAATACCTAATTGTACACCATCATAAGGATTACTCTCATGTGAGCCGCCTGCTGAGATAACTTGAAGACCATCACTAAAGTCAGAACCATTAGTTTGCATATCTCCACCTAAGGCAAACTTAGTAGCATTTCTAGCGAAGTTTGCTCTTTTAACTACCTCAGGAGAATACTTATCTTTATTAGCCAATACATGGGAAGCAAACTCCTGTACTCCCATACCATGCTCTTTAGCTTCCTTAGTAAACAATCCCCTATGACTCTTCTTGATATGAATACCTCCACCAAGTGCAAAAGTACTTAGGGGATTAACAGAAAGGTTACCAAATACATTGGTAGGTATTTTATTCTTTGTTTCTGCTGACTTATTCTTTGCTACAAGATAATTTGACATAAAATCATAGTCTATAGCCCCTGTACCCAAACTTGGCATTCCTCCAAGGGGACCACCAAAGGCTGCATAGTTTGCCATAACATTAAGGTCTGACTGAGTATCAGCTGCACTTGCAGCATCTTCAAATGAAGTTAATGCTCTATTTCTTGCAATATCTTGTTGTAATTTTAATTGTCTATATTTCTTCTTAGCTTTACTACTAAACCATCCATCTTTACCAATATCTGACTTAGAAAAATCAGCACCAAAATCCTGATTAGCCCATTGATTTTCTACAGAGTCAGTACTACTGTTATCTACCATAACAGTATTGAGTGCTTTGTTGCTTCCTTCAACCTCAGCAATCTTTTCTTTATTTAATTTAGAACCAAAAGCTCTATTTGTCAATCCTCCTATAACACCAGAGGCAGCAGAAACAATACCTCCAACTACAGGATTAACACTGCCAATGGCACTACCTATAGTGCCACCAATATTACTAATTGCACTGCCTGCACCAGATTCAAGTCCTCCACTGATAAGTTTATTCCCTATTGATCCTACAGCTCCTCCTATTGCACCAACAGCAGAAGATAGCATTCCTCCTATATTAGGCTTTGACTTACCTAACCCACTAAAAGGATTATTCTTAGCAGCCTCGGCACTAAAGCCATTAACTAAGTTCTGTGATTCTTGTACAGCCAACTTACTTTGTAGACCATCCCCCCAGTTAATAGGCTTAGAAACATTAGGTGCAGATAATTGAGGAGTCTGAATATTAAATCCTGAAGAATTCCCACTAAGTAATCCTGGTGTACTAAGAGAGGTAGGCGTATTCAAGGTACTAGAGAAGAAGCCATCAAAAATATTCTGATGTTCCCTATCTATACCTTGAGCAAACAGAGATTTATTCCATTTATTTGCTGTATATAATTTATTTTTCTTTTTCATCTGAGTAACATTTTATTGCAAAGATAATATATTATTAATAGCATATTTATACTCTTACTCCTGTAATAAAAATAGGTAAGAAAATCATTAAGACTCTCTTACCTATTACAGTTATTATCCAAAATATGTAGCCATGATATCATGTATCTCAATTTTGTTGAGTGATGAATTATCTGAAGCTGCATTCTTTGTAAGCTTTATATATACCCAAGGGTTTCTTATTCTGTCAAGAGGTCTTGCCTTGAATCTCTTAATACCCATAGATGCTTCTGCTTCAGTATCAACAGTAGCATTATCTCTTGGAATATCACATCTCCACATTCTAAACTTCCTTGAAAGAATACCACTATCTTTACCATGCGTAAAACCTTCTCCTTTTACTCTATTATGAAGGTTGAGAATACCATGTTGATACTCATTCCATACTTCTAAGGTATCAAATGGTAAGTTTGGAGTAAACTTATTAGTACTTTCATCATATCTTCCTTCATTCTCAACACAAGCTCTGAACTCTAAATTAGTGAATGTCTTGTCCATCAAAGGTTCTTGATTACCTATCAGAGTCATAGAGAATGAATAATTTGTATTAAAGAAGTTACAATACTCTCCTGCCTGATGCTGCCATAAATTACCATCTTTTATCCAAATACCCATATCATCCAAATACTGAAAGTAAGGTGCCATACCATAATCATAGAAAGAAGTAAAGCAATTGAACTTCTCAGAGTAAGCTAATGCTGTATTCATATTTATGAATAGCACATCTTGATTCAACTTATCATAATAAGTAACAAAGTTATCAAAATCCTCAGGAGTCCATGGAGTATCTGCTGATGGAATATTCTGCTTTGCCCAAGAGTTAAAGCCTCCTGCTGTACTTAGATTATTCAACTGACCATTGAAAAGATAGATACTTTTTTCATTGCTGTCCATGAAGTAAATACCACTTGGAGTCTGTGTCATTGACCACTTGTTAGAGCATCCTACTGTATCTGAAAGGTATCTCTTGCCCTGTACCTTCTGTGAGTTTGCAATCTCAATAGGTACACCTTCTGTGGTGGAAATCTGGGTATTCTCATTATAAAGTATCTGTGCTATACCACTATCTTGAAATGACAGTAACTGGTTATTAAACCTACAGATTTTACTAACTTTACCCTTATCTCCATCCATTTCCAAAGTATTAGCCATAGTGATGTTTGTCCATAAGTCTACATCTGCTCCATTCTCCTTGGTCTTAGTCCAAGTGACTGTATTTGGAAATGATGTATTCTTGTAGGTGTCTTCATCAAGTATCCTATAATTGAAGAAGTTATCCTGTTGAGTATAAACATCATTAATAAGATTGAAGTTTGCAGGTGTAATTGCAAAATTACTTAGTTGTCCTCTATTTCTATCATACCTACCATCAAGATTAACATGTGTCTCACACATAAATGATATAATATCAGTTACTGCATTCTGGTCTTCAAGAGTGAAAGGATAAGTCTTAATATGGTCATATCTTTGAAAATAGGTGTCTCCTCCTTCCCATCTAATAGTGATATCTTTTTTGATGTTATTATAACGATTTATTAAAGATATAGGATCACCACAAGGTACCCATTGGTTATTTTCAAATGCTTCTTCTGTTTGTCCGCCAAATCTATTTGTTACATTAGGATTATATAACTCTCCTAACCATAGCCATCCATACTGTAAACTATCAACACTAGGTATAGGGCCATTAAGACTATTGATAACATCTTGTGACACAGAATTAGTGATTTTAGACCAAAAGAAATGTTGACTACTATTGCTTGTACTGCCTTTATTTATTGCAGATCGATTATCCTGAATAGTAGGTAATATTCTCTGTGATCCCTTTTTAGTATAATTTAAAGCTAATACTGCATGAGGTGTAGATTTATATTTTATTCTTACAGGGTCTACCCCATGTGTATATTTAGTATGCTTCTCTGATGATAAAGCTCTCCAGTTAAAATAAGAAAAATTTCTATGTAAGGAGTCTGCTATTATTGATTCCGTATCTTCAGTATCACTTGATTCAGTACTACCCTGAATAGTTTTCACTCCTGTAACCACAATAGGATATCCATCACTTCTATCTCCTGTTCTTGTTATAGTTAACAATTTATCTATATTACCATAATAATTAAGTTCAGACAAATCAGAATACTTAGGTGCAGGGAGCTTTACAAGAGATATTTCATCTGAATCAAATATAGATACTCCAGAAATACCTGTATTAGTATCACTATTGTTCTCATAAGCATTCCATATATCCTCCTTATCAAAATAGCAAGACTTATAGGAATATCTCATATTACTAAGTTTCTTTTTATCTAACATTGCAGACCTATAGTTATCTTTAGCAGCCTTAGTATTGTTAAGAGAACCATTTCTATGCCAAGGATATACTATAAAACCTGTGGAGTTTTTGTTTGGGTTGTTTGCCACTAAATCTGTAACTTCATCTACCCAAAACATTCCAGCAGCTAAACTTCTATAGCCAAAATGAGAATCTTCAACAAAAACCTTTTTTCCATTTCCATCACCTGTAGTATAAGAAAAACTATTTTGTATACCAACTGGTTCTTTATAAAATCCTCTTGGTAAATCCTCGCTACCCTTAAAATTATTAACAGGTGTAGAAGTTTGTATATCAATGTCTCCAACAAAGGATGTTATAGGAACCATACCTACAATTCTAAGTTGTAAATTAGAAGTATCAAGACTTCTTATAGCAGTATCAAATTCAATATCTGGGGAGTGAAATGTTAATATAGATTGGTCTACAAAATAATATTCACTATTAGTATTTACCCAAGTTAAGTTCTTTGTATTAATATTCTCACTCTCTTTTGGATCATCTACCCAAGGACCAGCAGGAGGATTGCAAATGCATTGTATTTCTGCATTTCTTTGTTTATTATCAGGAATAGATCTATTATGTCTAAACTCTAATCTTACTCCTTTATTTGCAACATCTATACCATATCTAATATCTGTATTAGAATTGGCTGCATCATCTGCACCATTATATACTATTCCTGCTTTTGAATATAAATCAACTGTAGTTGTTGAAGTAGGACTGCTTAATGGTTTCCAATCTCCTACTCTTTTATTTCCAAGGTCTGTATTTAAAGAACCTGCTATATCAAAGGGAGCATTAGGTCTTACAAACCATGAAGACTGTGCAAAAGGAGTATTACTTGACCTATCTGATACATTATATACAGTGGGACATAAAATACCTTGGCATATAACTTCTCTATCATTAATAGTAGGATACACTACAACAGGTCTTATTCTAATATAACCATCATCAAGTAATTTCTTAATAATAGTGGTATCATTTAATGTAAAATATGCTGTTGGTAACTTTATAGAACCCTTCTCATAAAATGTAGTATTTATATGAACAGTATTTTGAGCATCATTAATCCATATAGGTTCAGACCATTTACCTGTATAATGTTGTGCTTGGATGCCAAATCTATACCATTCAAAATATTTGAAAGTCTTAAAATGATTTGAGTCTAAGTGGAGCTGATTTTTATAAGGATAATAGCCTTTAGCTTCTGGAGAATTTAATGATTTAGTATCATTAGCCTCGAAGGTAATTGTCTTTACCTTAAAATATTCTTTAATGGTATCATCAATACTACTCTTCTTAAGTTTAATGTTTCCAAGAAACAAAGTATTATCCTTCTGATCCATTGTACCAAATATAACTTCTTCTCCTCCTTTATATAGCAACTCTGTAGGGTCTATAGAATCTCCTGATAAACCATTGTCAATATAGGTAGCTATAGATTCACTGGTAACACCTATCATAAGCATACCATTAGTCAGTTTCATACTTGCCTTATTACCATTGGTAACAGTAATACTGAATGATGTATTTGCAAGTACTGGCCAAGTTATGTACCCCCTACCAAAGCTTATACTCATATATTCATTAGTACTAAATTCCCAAGTTTTATAGTTTGACCCTGTATCTGAAGGTGTATATTGGTCAAGTGTCTTTTCTGCACCAGTTTTCCGTTTCCACATAGTCATTTTATTAGCTGGGAGATTAATCTCATAGCTTTTATACGTACTTCTTAAACTTACTGTGGAAGGAGCTAAGTCTATAACCCTTCTAACAAATGGAGTAGCATTTATACTTGTTCTATGTATTGAATATATTCTAATATAGTCAAAATTCGTATCAACATTATCTATATTAATCTCAAAACTGTTACTCACCTTTCCCTCAGGACTGGCACCTCTGTCATTGTATGATATATAATATAAAGGTGTTGTATAGAAAATATTACTCTCCTGACCATACTTATTGTAATAAGTAAAGGCATATTGAATAACTCCTGGAGAGAACTCGCCAGAGCCTAATAGTTTAGTTACCTGTATGCTTTCCTTAAGTTGTAGCTTAGGAATAAAGTCAAATTGATTGTCATTGCCTGTCTGAATAGTTCCTGTAATATTAATCATCCCGGGCTGATTTATACCATCAGTCCAATAAACCTTTTGAATATTCTCTGATTCATAGGAAACCAGTGTCTCTAAAGGATATTTAGTATTAAAGCCTAAATTACCACAATAAAGTAGTTTTCCTTCTAAATTCCAACTTTTCTTCTTTGATTTCTCCAATACATAAATGTAGGAATTTACATCATCATCTGTAGAAAAGATAACTAACTTATGGTTAAGCACTGCTGTACCTATAGGTGTACCTAATATAGTGGAATGAGAACCTCCCTTAGGAAACCAAGTACTAACATCTATATGAAGAAACATCTTCCTGGTACCTTTCTCACTCACCCATGACATAGTAGTATTACCTTCATTAGTTGCCAATCTAAGATTGACATTCTCAAAAGCAAACTCAGGATTAAAGGCAGAAACAGACATATCTCTGTTCATACCTTTTGTTTTCCAATTAATATATTTCTTAGCCATATTAGTGTTTTCTTAAATATTCACGATTTCCTAAATCCTTAAAGCCATTATCAAACTGCTTGACTGGTTTAATCAATGTATTTAAATATCTTGTCATTGATTCCATCTCTGCCATAGAAGGTGTTGTCATTTCAGACTGTAAGAGATGTGAAGCCCAAGCATATTCTGTCTGAGCATTACTGAGTACTCCTGCCTGTATCTTTCCTGTATCAAACTTGACAGTAAATACCTTTACCTTTATATATGCCTCCAAAGCATTTAGATAAGTCTCATTATCTATCAGTAAAGGAAAGCCATCTTCATCTACAGGAATAGCTTTATAAGCTACCTCTACCCTACCCTCAGGAAAAGAAGTAAAGATAATCCTTCCTTGTGTCTTAAAAGATGGTTCTTCTTTATATTCCTGCATAGGTGGGATATAAGTATCTACTGGTGGCTTCATATTATTGAGTAAATCCTTAGGTTGCTTTCTCATATCTGACTTAGGTCTCAACCCTGGAGTAAAGGTGTCAGTCATAGCTCTAAGACATACATCTGTCTTTAAGTCCTTTACTTGGATAATGGAAATCAAGTCACAAGGAAGAAGTCCTCTAAAGTCCTTAATATCTACTATACTTATCTTATCCTGATAAAGTTGAGGATAACCATGTAGAGATATAAAGCGGATAGTATGTCTAATTACCTGCTCTAGAGTCACATCCCTTAGAAGAGGATGGTCTGTAATATCATCCAGTACTCTTCTAATATTTGTATATTGTATATTTGTTACCATAATGTATCTATTTTTCCTTTATTAATATTTTCTTTTAGTGCTAGCTTAATGAACCTGTTGAGTTTAAACTCATAGAAGCATTGGTTAGCATAGTTAGCACAGAACTTATTATACTTTACATGATATATATACTTTGTCTCATTCCGTAGAAGAGTTTTGTTATTTCTTGCTTCCAAGTCTTCAAACCAAAGTCTTGTGGTTTTTAACCAATCTATAGGGTAGGTAATCTTAAGTTTTCCATCTACAATGCTAACACCACTCTGTATCTTTCTAAGTTCCAAGCCTCCCATTCTACAAGGAAATGTTATTTCCTTACCATTAGCTATATCTTCTGCCAGTAAATCATTGATTCCTCTGATAATACTATAAAACTCATGCTCCTTCAAAGGTCTTCCTATATCATACCATTGATGCTTACGTATAGCCTTATAGCTATTATATACACCCCATGAGTTAGTTACCTTGACTTCTCTAGGAAGAGTTCTGTCATGTAAAGCCTTCTCAAAATTCTTATAGTCCATCATTAACTTTGTTTAGTTGATATCTTTGACATATCATCACTGGCATTATTTTTATCATCAACAGGCTGGTATTTAGCAGAAGTTAATTCTTTAACTACTAACTCTATCAATGTAGGAACCAAGTATTCTCTTATAGGAAATACTTCATCCAACACATCGCAAGCCATAGAACTACCATCATCATCACAGAGATAGCTTGATATTTCGTCAAAGTCTTCAAAAACAGCACTCATCCTTAGTTTCTTTAAGTATAAAAACTGAGGGTTACTGCTATTAAGATAAAGATGTAAATCTGGGCCCAATGAAACATAGATGATATTCTGTAGAAACTTATTGGTACCTATATACCTCATTTTATCTCTAGGCACATAGCTGATATTGATTCCCTGATAGAAATCTATAGGATATACTCTTGGCTGATTATCTTCAAGTATCTTAGGAATCTTCTTAGTAGTTCTTAGATAATATCCTCCAGTACAAGGCTCTCCATCTATAGCAGGTGCTTTCTCTAAATCTAAACATATCTGTTGATACTCAAACTCAGAGGCTATATCAGTAGTAGCTTTCTGCTTCTCCTGTTCTTTCTTTATCAGAAAGCTTCTATACTTCTTCAACAGAAAGACTATAAATTCTTCTGTCCAATAGCTATCGTCAGATGTAGCTGCCTTAGCTAAATCTAAGCAGGCATACACAATTTCTTTAACTAACATATTCTCTTATTATTAATTATGGCTCAAAGGTAGTTCTTTTTAACTAACCTCTGAGCCATATTAAAGAAACTATTTACTAATTTAAGTAAACCTCTTATTTATTATTACTCCTCAGCCATAATGAGTACATCAGACTGAGTATTACCGTTTACACTATTAAGGTCATGAATAGCCTTAATTACTTCGGTCTCTTCAAGAGCCTTTATTCTCTGAGCCATCTCTGTCATTTCACCTATATGTAATTTTCCCATTTTCAAATAATCTGGATAAGGTATTAAACAACTAGTCCCATAGAGGCAGTCTAAAGCTCTCTCTATAAGACAATAATCTCTCTTACTAAGCAATGCTCTGTAGTCATTAAACATATAATCTCTGTAGAAAGCCATAACTAACAGTTTTTCACTATGAGTTCTTGACATATATCCTTTTACTTCCAGGGCATGAAAATACTTAATTAATGCTTCATACAAAATATCATCCATTACATCCACAAGTTTTAATTGTTCTACTCTGACGAGACTTTCCTACTTCATCAAATAGCATATTAAAGAACTTGATAGCAGGGATATAATGCTCTGTTTCTATAGATGCCTTGAAAGCATTCCACAAAAGAATAAAGTCAATAAATGCAGAAGGAACATTGCAATCTGTTACTAATTCCTTGGTATAATCCATAACTTTCTGATGCAGCATATTCTCATCAAATACTACACCAAGAGTAGTTTCTTCATCAAGTCTGCAAGGTGTGCAGGAGCCTGGAGTGCCTTTACACTTAATATAGACAAAGAATAGAGTATTACTCATATCTCCCCTACCAAAAGCAATAGTTTTAGGGACTGATTCCCAAGACCTGAATAGGTCAGAAGCTTCAAGAACCAAGTTTAGTTCCTTAGCATTCTCTTCAGCTTTCTTGATATAAACATAATCTGATGTAGGAAGTCCAGGGTCTGTTTCTGATACTTTATCTGCTGTCTGAATGACAATAGAATCAATGTATATATCATTGAAATAATCTGCCTTGTTTACATGAGCATTGATGTACATTCTCTTGCCATCATCAGATATTCTGAGTTGATCAAATATTACACTCATACTTTCTTATTAACTAATAAAACAAAAAAGAGGGAAAGGGATACACTTCCCCAATCCCTCTTATTTAACCTAAATTAAAGATGATTACACATCTTCCTCTGTAGTGACCTCTGATGCACCTTTCTCTGTAGAGAGAGTAGCTACACTAAGACCTGTAGCTGTATTGAATGCACCAATGATAGCATCAATAACAGTATAATCTGCACCACCACCATCAGTAGACTTAACTGCTGTAGGAACAGCAATAGTAATATCCTTCTCTGATCTGTAGCTATTTACACCTGTATCAGTGAAAGCATAATGAATCTCAAAGACATCATAGGTCTTGGTAGGATCTACCATACCCACAGTCTCTACATCATTAGGCCAACCAATCTTTCTATACTGGTCACCACGTTCACCCAAGCAGAAGTATTCAAGGTCTGCAATCTTCTTGCCATTACCAATCTTTGTAGTAGCAGTCTGCTCTGTAGCCTTACCCCAGATGAGGTCAGTAGTACCATCATAGACTGTAGTAGGAACTACATCAAAATATACTCTCTCCTGTGCCTCTGTACCAAGATGCCATGACTGAGGCTTCTCCTCAATGACAAGACCTGCTGCACTGGAACTGAATGCAAGATATGGATTGCTCTTTGCATTTGCACCTACTTCCCTAGAAAAGCAAAGGTTAAGAGCTTTCTCCATCTCAGCATAGAACTTAGTAGCAGTCATACCTTTAATTGCATGTACTGCTGCATCCTTAAAGTACTGATCCTGGTCACTCATACCATAGAATTGGCGAAGATTAATGCGGAGAATATAATCCTGCCCCACAACTGGAGCACCACCATTTACATTTGAATCCAAGGTTACCAATACCTTCTTCATTGGTGTCTCCATGTCAACAGCCTTAATAGCCTTAGCAGCTGTGATATTCTTTACTTGGATGTAATCACTCTTAAGTACAGTATCTGGACCAAGAATTTCAAAGTAAACTTCCTTCTCGATGTCACCAATACTCTTTACCTTCATCTCACCTTTGTTAGCCAAGGGAGTAGCACCTGTAACCAACTTATTTGCTACGTAGAACTGTCTGTTCTGATTAGTTGAAAATACACTCATTTTTTATTATGTATTAAATTAAACATAAATCTACATTAGTAGATTTTAATTATCTCTATTTTCTTTCTCAAAGTTATAACCTTTACTTTGAAGAGCTATTTGTACAGCTCTTTCTAAAATCTTCTGATGAAGAGCTTCATGTAATGTGCAGTCACAAGCTTCATTTTTTCCCTCAATAGTCAGTTCATTAGGCAAGTCTTCCAAAATGATAGGAGAAACTTTCTTAATATACCTTATATAATACTTTGCAATTAAGTACTTGCAGATAATCTCTACATTACCTTCTGAAAGGTCTAACCTTAAAGCTCGTCTGTCATTAGCTCCTCTAAAAGGATTATCTCTGATATTCAGGTATTCATCCTGTTTAGTAGGATAAACTTTCATATAAGCTCCATTACTACATTTACTATTCTCAAGTATCACAGATTCCAAGGTTATAAACCATAAGTCCTCTGGAAGAGTAAAGAAAGTAGAAGTACTTGTGATTCCCAATGGAGTACCACTTGTATTGGTTATTGGCTTTAAGTACTTTTCTGCTACAAGATTAGACAAGTACCTCCGCATTTCCTCTGTACCTTCAAAAGAGTCTCCATAAGGATTCTTACCATTATAAAGACTAGAAACTAATTCTTCCTGCGCTTTAGTCAAGAATAAGGATTTCTCATATTCATTGAACTCAATGCTATCTAAAAGCTCTTGTTTATCAAAGTCCTTAAATCTCTTGTAGCTATTTACTAGCACATCAAAACCGTTTGAAAACTCTTCTCTTTTCATACTTACTGTCTATTTTGATTATTCTGTGTTGGCTGTGCTACAGCACCACCTCTAGTACTAATTGCCAATTCTACAGCCTTGTTAAGAATATCCATGTGAAGAATAGGATTTAATTCACAAGATGATTCCTCTGACTCTCCATCAATATTCAATTCATTTGGAAGATCCTCCAAGATGATAGGCTGTGGTCTCTTAATATACCTTATCTTATATACAAATGTGCCTTCTTCATTATCCTTGGCTTCCTTATAATTCCATCTAGGAATAAGTTCTGTCTTCAAGTCAAAGCCTGTAGCACTATTCTGAAATAATCTCCATGCCTGCTTTTTCAATGGCTGAGCATAAGGCTTGGACATCTCTCTGTCATATTCCTTATAGTTGATTGGTACAATAACAAAATCCTTTGAAGCCTTTTCCTTTGCCGTTGGAGTAAAGGTGAGTTTTTCATTAAGGATAAACAGCACCTCAGCAGAAGCGGCACCGCTTCTGCCTTCTCTCTTAGGAAGGTCATAGATGATACCTCTGTCATCAAATACAGAAGAATTATCCTCTGAAGCTGTAAGAGTTGCCACTTTGATAAGAGAGCTAAAATCAACCTGTCTCCTTGTAGAATCATCAAATCCTTGTCTCTGCTGATTCAATGTACCGTCAAAATAAGACTTGACAACAATATCCTGAGCCTGGGTGAGAAGTACAGATTTCTCATACTCATCTAATACAATCTCTCTCTTAGAAGCTTGTTCACCAAACTGAGCCTGAGTATTGTAGCTATTGAGTAAAGTTGAAAAGCTATCACTAAATTCTGAATTGGTCATATCTCTTAATGTTTATATTATTATTCACTTCTTTGTCCTGCCTGCATTACAGCCTGTAAATTATCTTGTCCTGTATTAGTCCATGCTACCTTAGCAAGTTCTACTGCTCTTTGTACTATCTCTTCATGAAGAATTGGGTCTAAGATACAATCTTTCTTTTTACCTGTATCATCACCATCTATAGTAAGACCGTCCAAGTCTGCTACAACAATAGGTGTAGGTCTTTTTACATATCTGATAGTATATTTGGAAAGAGTGTCTGAAGGTCCTATGATAATATCTGCTTTATTAGCTGTATCATTATTAGTAAGCCTCCATGCTTGATACTTTAAGGGTCTCTTATAAGGTTTACACATCAACCTTGAATACTCGTCAAACTTAATTGGAACTACCTGTAAGAGTACTGGTTTAGTATTTCTTATAACTGTCACCATCTCATTAATGATAAACATAACATTTACTGGTAATGATACACTCTGGGTGTTGTCTCTAGGGTCAAAGTAGGATTCATCAAAGTCACTCTCCTTGCTCCACGTTTGAATAAGCGTTGAGAAATCTACTTGTCTCTTTGCACTCCCATCAAAGCCCTCTTGAGTATTGTTGCCTTTACTTTTTGGATTAAAGTAATTCTTTATAATCTCGTCTTGTGCCTTAGTAAGAAAGACGCTCTTCTCATACGCATTTAAGCCTGGTGCCTGGTTTGAGGTTATATTATTATATAACACATCAAACATATTATCCATCTCTTCTGCTGACATATCTTTATAGTTTTAAAAGGAGTGGGAAGGGCTTTCACCTCCCTCCCTTAGACTCCACGTATGAAAAAATTCTAATTGACTTATTCTTCTTTCAACTGTGCTTCCAGCATATATTTCAGTTCTGTATGCTTAATACTACTGATATATCTGGCAGCATTGTTCAGAGTACTCTCCTCATTCATCTCACAAAGAGCAGAGCCATCCTTACGGAGATAGTAAGTATTATTCTTAGTACCTACAAGACCTGCTTCTACAGCTCTCTTGATAAGAACCTTTGCAGGAAGAAGTTCATCCTTAATGACTGAATGGAACTTCCTTGGGTCTGCCTGGATATATTCATTAATCTTATTCTGCAAGTAGTCAATCTTAACACTAGGGCTGACTGGTCTCTTTTCAAGAATCTCAATGATAGTCTTAAGAATATCCTTATCATTTCTGACAGCACCATATTCTATATAGCACTCCATTGTAACATCCATCCTACTGAGATTCTTCTGTGACTCTGCACCCTCAGAGATAATGACAAACTGATAAGTTGCCTTTGGTTTATTCTCCAATTCCTCCATAGATGAAGCAATCTGATCTTTATTGGCAAGCAGAATCTTATATTGGATATACTGCTCTGGGATACTAAGGTCAAAGTAGTTATCTTGCTTATGCAAGGTTACTCTACCAATACCATTAGGATTACTGTCATCCCAGAAGTTATTCTCTTTCTTATAGATACTGAGAGCATTGATTTCCAAACCCATAGCCTTCTCAAGGAAGGATTTCTCACTATCTGTAAGAACATTCTTGAACATACCTGTCTTATTGAGTCTTGGTACTACAAAGCTTCTTGTAGCATTCTCTGCCATACCACCATACAGAATATGTCCCTTTCTCTGAACCATTGCTGTAGGACTTGGAACAAACCTTACAATGATTTTCTCGTTTCTCAAACAATTAACTGGTTCATTACTATAATACTGTTGGGCTATAGGTTTTCTTGTTGTCTGTACAGATTCCTCCTTAGGTGTTGGAATCTCCTGTTTAACTTCCTCCTGTGGTGTAACATCAATCTCTACACCCTCCATTAATGTATTATCCATATCAGAACCTCCTTCTACTTTCTTTGGTCTTCCCATTTTAACTTCTCCTTATTTTTTGTTCTTCTACCTTATTGTTTTTTAAAGCAAGCAGGAGGGAAAGTGTTATTCCCTCACTACTGCTTTTATAGTTTAGCCTACAAGAATTGCAGGAATCAAACTCATTGTCCTTGTAGGGTCAAGCACACATACACCAGTGGTAGTCATCTTGTGAATGGTTGCTGAATCCTCATCATGACTCATGTTAGGGTTACCCATCTGACCAGTGAATGGATTCCTCAAGCCCCACTCATAAGAGGTCATATCACCTTCCATACCCTTGACAGCACACTTAAAGATGTTAGGCTGATCCATTGTACCAATATCAAAGATATCATACCTATAAGAGAATGCAGGACCACCATTAGGATGCATAATCTTATTTCTTACAGGATCATCATAGTAAGCATCTACCTCTACCTTAACCTTTACACCATTAGGTGCCAAGAACTCAGTGAACTGGAAGCCTGCTGAAAGCGCATTCTCATGAAGTGGAGACTGAGCCTTCTTAACTACATTAATCTGATCACCATTAATAGTAAATGCAGACCAGCCACTTACAGTATCAAGTACTGCCTTATGGAACTGAATAGCACCACGCTCACCAGTCTTGATGATAAAGGTTCTATCCTTCATGTCAAGCTTAGCTGCTGACAACTCATAGAGCGCATCCTCAATAAGCTTCAAGGAGAATGTGTTGTAAGGCATAGTATTAGATACTTCCATCTGCTCATAGAGACCAGCACCCATACGGATAACCTCACCAGACTTACCAATGTTAAGGTATTCACCATTCATATTTCTGTTAGAGCGACCAAATGCAAGAACATTGTTCTTATAATCATTCCACTGCTGCTCTAGCTGCCACTGTACCTCATGCATCCACATGTTTACAGTATCCTTAACATAGCGACCATTAGTCTCACGTGTTACAGGAATACCAAAGGCTACCTTCTTGCCAAGCATTGCGCCAGAAACCTTGTGATGAATTCTAATAGTAGAGAACTCATTTCTCATAGCTACAGGGCTAGCAAAACGAATATCACCTGCCTTACGAGAGAACTCCCTCTCTACAGGAGCATACTCTACAGAGAAACGCTTACCAGGAAGCAACTCATCTACAGGAATACCAGCAGTAATACCGCCCATTAATTCTACCTTATACAAGGTATTAGTACCTTCATTTCTACCATTGGCAAGAACCCTGATAGGATAAACCTCATTACGCTCACCAACAATAACCTCCTGGTCTGCAAACCAATCCTCTGCAAAAATCAAATAGAAAGGCTCACCATTTACACCTACATTATTACCACCTGCTTCTACAATCTTACCATCAGCATCACGTGCTTCTACCAAAGGAATATTCCTAGTAGCACTACCAATAATATCCCATGTATACTCTTCATCAGAGTCAAAAGTCTTAGTAGGGAACTGTGAGAGGAATGTATCAAGGGTCTTACCCTTATACCAAGCAAGCAGCTGTACCATCAGAGATGTTGCCTTCTGAGGCTGCAACTGGAAGATACCACCAAGGTGGTTATTCTTGGTTGTACCCATCCAATGGTTGAAAGTCTGCTTCTGAAATTTACTTAATTTTCCAGCCATTTTATCAAAGTTAAAACATTTATAATCAAATCTTATACATGGTCTTACAAATCAAGCTTCATTCCCTTACTAATAAAAGAGTTAGGATCATCCTTCTGGTTAGTTACCATTCTAAGGCTACCATCGTTGTTTCTCCTAGTATTGTTTAGGGTTTGTTCTAGTTCTCTAAGACCTTTCTTTACTTCTTTTTTTACCTTACCTTTGGCAAAGGAATCAAAATCCTTAAAACCATTGGTCATTGCAAAAATGAGACCTGTATATTTAAGGAACTCTGCTCTATGCTCAGATTCATACTTCTGAATAGCAGTCATATAATCACCTGTTTCAGGGTCTTTATATACAGGCTTTGCTATAGAATCAAATGCCTTCTTGCGAATATCATTGCTAATCTCCATATCACCAAACAACTGCTTATCCTTCATAAGAGACTTCTCCAATTCCTTAGCATTCTTCTCTCTCTCAGCCTTATCTTCATCAGCTTTCTGCTGAGCATCCTGAAGCATCTTGTTATATGCATTACTGAAGAACTCCTTATTACTGAGCAAAGCTTCCTTTGCATCCTCTACATCTGTACCTGCATCTACTGTCCTGTCAGCAAACTTCTTTGCTTTGTCAGGAGTCATTCCTTTATTGATAAAGTCCTGATAAATAAGACTGTATCTCAACTTCTCACCCTTCTCACTCTCCTCTGCAATAGCTGCATCAGTAATAGTATTGATATAATTAAGGGTTGCTTCATAGTTCTTAATATCAGTAGGCTCTACTCCATTTTCAAGAGCCTGGGAAATTCTCTTCTGTTTTTCATCAAAGCGGGCATTAATTTCTGCCTCAATCAGATTACTGAAAGACTCTGCATCTACAGCCTTCTTAATAGTCTCATCATCAAGGTTTGGGAAGATACCATCCACTGCACAGGCATTGGCAATGGAAGAGTAGAAGTTATTTGGAGAAGTGCCATCTGCATCATTGTCAGGGGCAGTACCTTCCTTACCTTCATTATCTTTACCACTACCTACGCTCTCTGGTGCTTTATCCTCAAACAAATCTTCTGGATCCACAACCTCAGTAGTATTATCTTTTTCTTTCTGTTTTTTATCATCAGAATCAGAAGTATCAACTTCCTCCTCTTCTGTTTCTTTATGTTCTTCCTGAACATCATTATCTTCAGGGTCAGTAAAGAGAGTATCAATCTCCTGTTCACCTAAGATATTATCAAAACTCAATGCTTCCATATTTTTCTTCTCTTTTAAATTCTACAATCTTCTTTTATTGCAAAAGTAAAGAAATATTAAGTGTCATATATATATCTTACACAGACCCTAAGATATGCTAAAAAAGGTACTTAAATAAGCACCTCCCTTAGTTTACAAGTAGTAACTTTTTACTGACATTCCACTATTCTTCTTACCTGGATAGTTCTTATCCCAATAGTCATCCTTCTCCATACCAGAGCTTACTTCTTCTGTATGTCTTAAGTCACCATGATAAAGTACCATCTTTTCTTCCCTATAGAGCATTAACTGTACAAGACTCATGACCCTATCAAAGTTACCTTGAGGATTCCATAACACAAGCTCCTTTAATAATGCTCTATTCTTTATCCTATAAAGATTAGGTATAGTTACTTCATTATTATTCCCTTCTGCATCAGTTTCAATAGAGACAATAGGTTTTCTAAGCCAAGTCTGTATCATCTTGAAAGCCCCATTAATAATAGGTGTTGTAGCTCTGATACCTACAGACTTATTACCATAACCAATACTGCTAATCATATTTCTCTGTACAAGGTATTCAGGGGTTTCTGCCAATAAGTGAGTAGCATTATGAGAACTGAAGTAAGAGAACATACCCATAACATTCTGCTCATACATACATCTACAGTTATAGAAGAGACATAGTTTCCTACATATCTCATAGAAATCCTCTGCAAAGGTTGGTCTTCCTGTATATTCAGCAACTATCATATCTGTCCATAAGTCCATCACAAAGATAGAACCCAAGGACATAGTATTAGAGCAGTCTGCATCATAAGGGTCAGCAGAACAGATATATCTTCCTGCTGGTATCTTACCTTCACCATTCTTCTTAGGCATTTCTAATATTTCAAGAGCACCTTTAACCTTGTTATCTTTAGTAGGGAAGTCTCTGATAGGTAAGTCTATAGTTGGATTAAACTTCACTTCACCAGTCTTGTTATCCTGCACTAACTCTCCAACATACACATCATCAAAGGCATTTGGATCATTATCCAGCTGATTCAATCTCTCATTAAGTTCTGTCACTGGGAAGATATTACCATGACTTCTGAGCATAGCTTCTTGTGGTACTATAGGATACTGAGAGATACGTTTAACTATAGTATTAATATCTGTTGTACCATACTTTACCTTGTATCTATCATAAAGAATCATCAGCAGGGCTTTACTTACATCAGAGTTACCATTCTTATCTATACAGCTTTCATCATAGTTAAGATATGCAGGAAAGAAGAAACAACACTTCTTTCTTCCTTGACCTTCCTTATCAAAGACATTATCCAAAGGCTCAAGGTTATAACCCTCTGGAGAATAGAACATCTCAGCAAAGGCTGTAAAGTCTGATTGATCATCACCAGCAGTACCATAGGCAAATATCTCTCCAAAGACTTTACTACCATGTTCTACTGAAGGTCTAATCATGTTATACATACTGGTAAGATTCTTAAAGATACCTGCCTCCTCAATAAGATATAACACACCACGGGAACCATTCAACTTATCTTGGTTAACACCAGTAATAATGCCTGATACAGAATTCTTACTGCCATATTCTACTTCACTACCTGCTTTCTTAAATCCCATCTTCCATTCCATCTCCTGATCAGAAGACTTTAGTCTATGAGAAGCAAACTGAGTATATTTAGCACAGTGATCCAGGTTATCCTTGAATACTCTAAGAATCTGATTGGTATCCATCAGCTTGGTTCTATCTACAGCAGTAACCATACACTGCACTTCTGTCTTATTATTCTCAGACTCTCCTATAATACATCTCTTGGCAAGAAGTCCTCCACCAAAAGACGTTTTTCCTTTACCACGGCTAGCCAATTCAGCAGCATGGTGACCATGTGTTCTAGCTTGCAGAAAGTAATGAGACATCAGAAACTGACCATCCCAAAATCTAGGATGAGCAACAGTTCTTATATCTATACCATTCTCATTCTCTACAAGGTGCATAGGACAGAAATTAAGCATCCAATAGTAATCACCTGTTACCCACATACCAGTAGCAGGATTACAATATCCGTTCCATCCTCTTTCCCTCTGGCTATATAGCCATTTGCCAAAATCACTATTTGGATTAGCATTTGGTCTTAAAGTAGTGTATCTGCCTTTATTTCTCTTGAAAGCTAATGCTGAAGGTCTGAAATAATCACTATCTTCAAGGATTGGAGGATGAGTAATATCAATGATTGCTCTACCTTCATTGTCTCTAGGTAACTCTGAAACCAATGGTCTATCAGGAGATACCATCCATCTGATAAAAGGAACATTGTTAAGGAAATCCCAAAACTGTTCCTGAACTTCAGCAGGATATTTCTCTAGATGTAAATCCTCTAAGGGTGTCTGACATTTATTAAACTTTACATTTTCCATATACTTCTACTCTTATTTCAGCAAAAGTATATATATAATAAGGTGTAGGCAATAACCTAACATTCTTCCTAAGATAACATAAAAATAGCCCAAGCCTAAAAAGACTTGAGCTACTCTCCATAACTAACTTCTACACAAAAACAATGTATAACTAACTAAACAATCAACATCTTATTTCCTGGAACAATGAGGGACTCTTCCTTTTCATATCCTTTAAAAGCATACCTAATATCTTGATCAGAGATATAAAGATACTCATGAGGGTCACCATTCTCATCATCTATAGTCTCAAAGGGGAAGTTGTAGGTAAGAATTGGGTTGTTATCCAAATCATTCTGTACAGAGTTCTTATTATACTTCTTTACGGCAAAGTGGTCTGGAATAATCATTATCATATCTCCAATTTTCACATCTCTTACACTTGGACCAATAGCAACAACCTTCTGCCAAAGCTTTAAGTCTCCTTTCTTAGCAACAATAACTCCTCCTTGAATCATATCTTTCTCAAATGCATCACCTGTAACCAACAAGTGATTATATGTAGGCTTAATTTCTGTTATGTGTAACATCTTTATCTTGTTTTAATTGATTTTTAATTTCTTGCATTTTCTTCATTCTCTTATATCTGTCAAGAGTAACATGAAGCTTACCTATGGAAGGAATATTCACATTAGGTTGAAGCTTAAGAAACTCTTCATCAGTAAGGTCTTCCTTCAGAGGTAATGAAGTAATATGTTCCCTGATGGATCTCCAATAAGCTCTGTAGGTTCTGTCTACCAGTCTTACAGGGAGACCCAGCTCTTCAGCTACCTTGGATATAATCTCATCGTAGGTCATGCTTTCTTCCTATTATCCTTAAATAGTATCAACAGTTGGAAGCATCCATTATCATCTTTTCTGATATTAGGAATCAAACGAGAGTTTATCTTATCATTAAGGATAACCTTGTTCTTTCTGAGATTACTCATTACTACATAAAAGTGTTGCTTGGTGATTTCACATTCATCAATAACTTTCTTCTTTGTAGATTCACTCATTACCATTTCATCAAGGATACTTGGGTCATCAATGCTCTTTGAAAGTTCCCATCTCTGCTTGAGGAAACTTGCAGTTACATCCAATTCCCTAGGAGTAAGACTAATGAATGACTTTAGGAAAATACACCACCATCTGAAGAAATCAATACCAACAGATATAGGAACAGTCACTATATTGTTTGGCTTTGGAAGTGTAGGTCTTTCCTGTACCCTAGTGTTGATATCATTCTCCATATTAATCCTCCTTCTTATGTTCTTCTGTATCCTGAGGAATAGTTATTGCCTGTTCTATCTCAACAGCACAGTTTCCTACAAAATCACTAGAGAACTGATTACTTAGTTCCAATACTTTAAAGAGATAATCAAGTCTCTTATTCATAGCAAAAGCTTCCAACTCTCTATTTCTTGCAACAAGCTGTTTATTCTGCTGCCATAACTGACTACATGCATCATTAAGCTGCTCATAAGTAAGCTTTTGCTGCTTGTTTTCTGACTTGTTTTCACTCACATTCATGTTAATCTGCTTTGCTTTATTCTGCTCTTCCATAACTTTTAGTTTTATTTCTGTTTATTAATTCTATTTTCAAATCATCTAATCTATTTTCCTGATATAGCTTAGCAAACAACAGAATAACTGAGTCTAATTTACTAAGCCATTTAGGGAAAGTAGGATACATTGCTGTGCAAATCTCTCTCCAATTAGGATCATTGAACACCTTTGCTTTCAGCTTATCTATAGATAACTGAAAGATTGGAGACATCCTTACATCATTCGTCTTTTCTACATATTTATGACCATACCTTTTCATATATAGCTTTTCCCACTCAAAGAAACTTGTTGTCTTGAAGTCTGTGCAACCACATTGGGAACAGCAATCCATTCCAATAGATTCTTCATATTTAATCCCTAGTGAGTAGCACTTAGTGCAATAATTTACAGGTTCAGAGTCATAGTCATTCAATTTACTTTGTTTAGACATAGCTTATAGGATTAAAGAGTTTACACCTTATTTATAATATAGAAGAATATAATCCTCACCATTCTTCATAATCTGAACAATATCATCCTTTAGGATTGGATTGTCAGGAAAACCTTTATTGAGTTTATTTACTATTGCAAGTAATTCTCTCAAAGAAGGGGCTTGAATATAATCCATAAATAGTTTTTGTTTTGTATTCTTTCCCATCATAACTTACTTCCTTTTAGATGATGTTGTTTTTGTCTTTGCTACATTCTGCATAGCACTTGCCCTCTTGGTGAGGTCTGCTGCCTTTGACTTTGCTACCTTGATAGCTCTGTTCATTCTGGCTTTATCTCCCATTATTTCCTGGTAACTAGCCATTGTCTGAGCATCACTTTCAGCTTGCCATCTCAGTTCTTCACTGCTTCTTGTCTTCTTTATTGCTACCATAATATCTGTATTTAGTTTAAAGTTTTACTTTAACCAATTCTTATAATACCTTATTTTATAATGGTTTATGATTATTGGTTTAGGTACTGCAAATATACAATTTTCTTCTTAAAGTTTCATGGAATTCTTATTAAATATTTCATTTACCATTTAATTTTAAACTTTATTAATAAAAAACAGTTCTCAAAATTCTCTTAATTCTTTTTTTAAATTACTACATTTGCATCACTTCCCTTAAAGAAGAATGTTGATTAGTTGCTTCAAGTAACTTCAATTAGTATTTGGGTAGTAAATTCAGGTTATTATTGCCTTAGTTGCAGCCCAATCTAGTGATCATTAACATATTGAACATAGTAAGTAGAATGTAAATCATTGGCTTATAAAGGTTTGCATCAAGAGGAATATCCTATATCCCATAGTATGACTGATACTATGGGTCGTATGCACTCAGACGCTCAGTTCGCAGGTTCTTCTTCAGTTCCTGCTCACGTAGAGATGATGGGCTTCCTCGGTATGGGTAACAACCCAATGGTAGGTGCTTCTGTAGCTATCGCTGTTGCTGTTGATTTGGCTCTCAACAAGAAGTAATTTCTTAGAGATACAAATTAACCAGTATAATAATATCCCTGCGACTAATAGTTGCAGGGATTTTTTATATCCTATAGCATAATTCTAGTATATGGAAGTTACTAGAATCTTGCAGCCTATTCCAACAAAAAATGCAGCCCATTTGCAGCCCAAAAGCTAAAGATACAAAATGGGCTGCAATTTTCCTTAAGTCATTGATCTACTGAACTTACTCTAAATTTAAAGTAAGCAAATGGAAAATCATTGCACTATGGTTTACTTCTCCCTTAGAGAGAGTAAGAAAAACAAAAAGGGACTCTCCCCCATTGAGGTCTCGATTTCCTATAATGGAGAGCGTATTTATTTCAGTACAGGCAAATTTGCCAAGCCTTCTGAATGGAATAAGCAGAAGCAGTTAGTAAAGGGTAATACTCCAGAAGCTCAGTTAATCAATACTTTTCTCATAGAGTTCAGAAACAAAATCTATGAGAAGGAAGTTGAGCTTATGAAGAGAGGTTATATGATAACTGTACACATCTTAAAGGACGCTATATTAAATAAGGTGGAAAGTCTAAAAGACAAAACCCTTATGCAAGTAGTTTCTGAACATAATGATGAGAAGAAGAAACTCATTGGAATTAGTGTAGCTTCTAATACCTTCTATTGCTTTGACTATAGCAGAAGATTACTATTAGAGTTTATGGAGAAAGCATATAAAAGAAATGATGTTTTACTTACTGAAGTGAATATAGGTTTCATACAATCCTTCCATACATTTCTTTTAGTAGACAAAGGTATGTCTCAGAATACTTGTGCCAAGCATTTAAAGTACTTGAAGGCTATCTTAAACAAAGCTGTGTTAAACAACTATGTTTATTATAATATGATAGCTAATTATAAAGTAGAAAGAGAGCCTGTAGATATAGATTTTCTTAATGAAGAGGAACTAAGGAAAATTATCAACTTTGATACTCCTATTCCTAGATTTGAAAAGGCTAGAGATTTCTTTCTCTTTGGTTGTTTCACAGGTCTTTCCTATATAGACATCAAGACTCTTAAACCAGAACACTTTGAAAAAGATAATCAAGGTAGAATTTGGATAAAGAAGAAAAGAGTAAAGACTGGTATTCTATCTAGGATTCCTCTTCTTCCTATGGCAAAGATGATACTTGAAAAGTATAAAGGTGGGGATAAGTTAATACCTATACAAGATGCAGCAGACATTAATAAATATCTAAAGGACATTGCTATACTCTGTAACATAGATAAACATATCACTTTTCATACTTCAAGACATACATTTGCAAGTACTGTTACATTAGCAAACAACATATCATTAGAAGTAGTATCTAAAATGTTAGGACATACCAATACTAGAATGACTACTCATTATGCTAGGTTAATTGATAAATGTATAGGAGAACAAATGGATACTATTAATAACATTTATACAGATGAAGAGAATAAATAAAAAAACTCCCCCTGTCCGCTGACAGAGGGAGAAAACAAAATTCAAAACCTAAAAACAAAAATCATCCTTTATCTAACAATCTCAACAAATCTGTTATCCTGATTCTGCACATAAGGGTTCTTCTCTACTACATCCACATTCAACCTAATTTGCTTTTTTTGAAACCATCTAAAAAGGAAGAACCTCTTGGGAGGATTAACTGTCTCCTTCTTTGCAGATACTACAATATATTTAATACTCTTGAAGGTGGGCTTAACAGTAACTATTGAAGGATATTTAAGTCCTACCTTTACTGAATACCAGTCATCAGAAAGTAGTGTGTCAATATTCACATGAGAGTCTTTAAAGATAGTATCTCTCAAAGTAATTGTATCACCCTTTGAGAAACTGGAGGAAATATACTGAAGACTCTTGAGCTTAGAATCTTTCACTTTCAATTCCTTTCTAGCTTCATTCAACTCTTGGAAGATAGAATCATTAGACTTCTTCAACTGTTCTATGGTCAACTTAAAGGCTCTATTCTTATTTTCTGAGGTACTGAATAGCTCACTATATGCTTTAGTATTCTCTACGGCATTCTTCCATTTCTTTTCAATTTTACCTCTTTGGTTTAGAAGAATACCAATGATAATAGTGATAATGGTAAAAGTTATAAGCAATAGAGCAGTAACTATATGTATATAATTTTCTCTTTGTTCCATATTACTTCTTTAATACTGCAAAGATATTATAACATTATATGAATAACAAGAACCTAACATTTACAGTTATGCTGACCTAAGAGTCATTCTTAAGTAACTTTTTCCTACCTTATCTCTTAGTATCTTTGCATCATAAATCATAAAATGTTGAATCATGAAGTTGATAGTAGATAGAAAATGGAAGAAGGAAGGTTATACCATTGGTAAGTTATTTATTGATGATATATTCTTCTGCAACACCTTGGAGGATAAAGATAGAGGATTAACAAGTATTATGCCCATTGAGAAAATAAAAGTAATAAAGAAAGCTGCTATAACAGCAATTCCTTCAGGTACTTATAATGTAAGAATGGATATAGTAAGTCCTAAATATAGTTCCAAGGAATGGTATGTAAAGAACTGTAATGGTGCTAGGATGCCTAGAATAGAGAATGTTCCTGGTTATGCAGGAGTACTTATTCACCCAGGTAATACTGATGCAGATACAGAAGGTTGTATTCTTGTTGGAAAGAATGATGTTGTAGGTAAAGTTACTAAGTCAAAGGACTACTTTTTACAGTTATATAACAAAATGTATTCAGCCTATAAGAAAGGGGAAAAGATTATTATAACCATTAAATAGAAGAGAGATGATGCTAGAAATACTAAAATTCTTTTGGCAGTTACCACAAGTAATAGTAGCCTTTATATATTATTGGTATCTTAAATATAAAGATGATATATTAGATACATGTACCTTTCAAGGAGCAGTAGTATTTATCAAAAAAGAATCTTATGGTAGTGTAACACTAGGTAATCATATATTCTTATCTCCTATAGCTACCGATATTACTATAAGACATGAATGGGGACATACAAGACAGAGTTTAATACTAGGCCCACTATACCTTATTATAATAGGTATTCCTAGTATTATCTGGGCTATAGTACATAGGAAGATTGCACCTAATACATCCTACTTTGACTTTTTTACAGAGAAGTGGGCTAATAAGTTAGGAGGTGTGAATTAATAATTTCTTTTCATAATTTGAAAAGTTTACGTTTGAAAGAGGAGACCGAGAAGTTTCCTCTTTTAATTTATACATACTTTCTTAAATCAATCTCTTTATAGTTTTCAACAAGGATCTCAAAAGCATAGCCATTGGTATTAACATCTCCAACCTTACTTAATGCCCATTTAACACAATCATATTTATTAGTATCAATAAAGCAACTATTGAAATGATTGACCATTAGTACTATATCTCCCAGAGTAGCTTCTGATACATTATAGTATACTCTTCTTTCAGTAGCTTTGACTACTTCTGATATATCCCATCTACACTCTAAAGCATCCATAGCTAATTGTTCTGTAAGATGTTTTCCATGCTTTGCTATGTACTTCCTCAATCCTTTCATATCTCTTTATATTTTAAGTTTAGAACCTTTATGCAAAAATAACATTATTCCTCTAAGTATCAAAACTTTATGATAGAAAAGTGTAAATAGAGAAGGTAAATTTTGAGAAATCATGACCTGTATATAAAGAGTGAATTTGAGAAATTCATAATGTGTGTATAAAAGGTGGAGATAATACCACACACCACCCCCACCATAATTTGGATTGGGATATACCCCCTGGGGTATTTGCAATCCAAATGGTTGAGGGTGAAGAATAGTAGCCTTCCATTTGCTGATTAGTTCTACAGCAGATAACCATTTGCATACATGCCTCTAGGGAAAGCACCTGAGGAACTTAAGGCATAGCACTAATGAAGTCCTGCTATGAGGCAACTATCTATGGCAACAGCAAACAACAACATCAAGAACTCTTGGTCTCTCCTTGCATTTGCAAGAAAGTTTGGTCCAAAGATGCAGGTTGGAGAATTTGCCAACAAGGAGACAGGTGAGATGTTCAAGTCATGCATCTTTGATAATGGTGAGACAAGAACCTTTGTCTCATTCAGCTCAAAGCTTGGTGTACTTTCACCAGAACAGATTGCTGCTCAGAAGAATAAGTTGCAGGTTGTGCTGTGTGAGACAAAGAATGGCAATGACATGTATTCACTTTGTCATCAAGGAGAAGCATCAAGTACTTGGCAGAATGTTGACCTTGGATTGTAAGAGTAATGAGGAGCAGGAGAAATCCTGCTCTTCTTTTTTAACACAGCAACATGAAAAAGACCATTTTCTTTTGCATTCTATCAATGGTAATTGGTATGATTGCAGGCTTCATGGTGTGCCAAAACACCAATAACAATCTTCTTAATGCCTATGATTCTTACAACAAAGCTACAGAAGATTTGCTTGATTCTCTAAACAATGAGTATAACTGGGTGGATGCTTATGACCCCCAAGATTACTATGATTCTAGAGCTAAGCTGGACAGTATTCTATGGAACTAAGGAGAATGTGGAAACACACTTTCCTTTTTTATACAAAATAAAATTTGCAAAGTTTAAACTTAACTAGTCTTTCCAGTCTTTTAAAACTAGACTTTGCAAGTCATACAACACCATTAGTCTTTTGAATCTTAAAGCTTAATAAGCATTCAAGAGACACAATACCATTCCTATAACTTGATAGTATTAGGTAGTAACTTAAAACCTTAACAATATGAGAAAGAGAATAAATAGAGCTGCTGTATGTAGTTCAGATAACTATTCAGCTAGTAAGAGAGTGCATCAAATGTATCTTAGAGAAAGACATGCTCACTTCAATGAGATGGTAGTTAATGGGGAAATAATCTTTGACCAACCTATCTTTAAGGATGGTAATTTTACTCAGAAGTTTAAGACCATAAGAGTCTTTGGTAAAGAGATGAGGATTACCATTGAGGAATTTAGAGAGCATAATACATTGAAATAAACAAAGGCTGCTTGGGAAACCTTGCAGCCTATAATCTTTAGAAATATGAAAGCATTAGTTTTATACATTACAGCAATACTCACAACAATACTATTCTGTACAGAGATTTCTATCTCTTGGTTTATCCTTGGAATAATCAATACAATATTAATTACATGGTGCTACAATAATATTACCCTTAGAGAGTTTATTAAGTATAGTGGATATTCTACTTGGTATAAATTCTTAAAGGCATAGATTATGAGTAAAGAGATTTGGATATTGATAGTAAGTATATTGATACTTGCAGTCATTGGTTTAGCATTCCTGATTCATCAGGCTCCTGCAATAGGATGGATATTATCTATTCTATTCTGGATAGGAGTTATCAGATACTGGAATAAAAAGAAATAGTTAGTCTTCATAGGCTAGCTATTTTTTCTCATAGTATGATAATAAAATTCTCAATCAGATGAGACAAATATTCTCATACTATGAAAATATTGTATTTAAATATAAGAATGTAACAAACACTTAAACTATTACTTTAACCAGGATTTCCAACTATTTACAAATCTTTATGTTAAATATCTATAAATTATTTGGTGGTCTCAATTATTTTTTGCTTTTTACTAAATTACTACGTAACGAAGTTACTTATAATAATTTATTATTATAAATGACTGAATTACAATTCTATTATTATTTCTTTCATTATACTTTTTATTATATTATATTCTATTTATTATATAACAATATCCTACTATAGATATTAGCAAGTTTGGTACAACAGATTGCTATTTGTTGATAAAAATCTATAGCATTTAGTGTATCAAATGAATGCTAAAGTGTTGGGTAATACTTTACTATAGTGTTGACTTAATAAATAGTAGAGTACCTATGCAGCATTTACTATAGATCTTTATGGAAAATTACTATATAAAAGTAACAAAGATATAGTTTTAATACTCAATATTAAAACAAATAACCTATGAGCTATAAGCAAATAAAAAGGGAACACACCACAGCTAGTCTTTTGTAAATAAAATGGAATTTCCTCGCGCGTACCTATTATATAATATATTATAATATAATAAGTAATATAAGTATTGTAAAATAAAAGAACTATAGAACTTTATAAGTATTCAAGGGACACATCACCACCCCTATATCTTGGATGGATAAAGAATACTTTATCCCCTATAGAGTTTTATAGATTCCAATAGGTTTGACTGTCCTAGAGGAATTAATAGTATATTGCAGTCAGTTAGTTGTTCTCTACAAACAACAGTGCTTCTGAGATGAAGATAATAGTATGGCGACTAATAATGGTCCAGTTATGCAGGGTATTAAGAACAGTTGGTCACTTATAGCATTTGCTAGAATGAAAGGTAAAATGCAGGTAGGTGAGTTTGTTAATGGTGATAATGGTGAAACATTCAAAAGCTGTATCTTCACAGACCCTAATGATGCTTCCAACAAATGTTTTGTATCATTCTCTTCTAGGCTTGGTGTTCTTACTCCTCAGCAGATTAAAGAGCAGAAGGATGAACTCCAGGTTGTAGAACTTGAGAGTGGATGTTATTCACTTTGTAAGCAAGGTGACAACTCTTGGGAAAATGTTGATTTGGGCATCCAGTAAAGTTATGTAAGTTACTGTGTTATAGATAGTTATGTGTGTTAGGATTGTTGAAAATATCCTTCACTTACCTTTTGGTAATATGGAATTTTCTTCAATCCTGCACACTTTCTTTATTCTATCTCTCATTTTACTGCTCCTTACACCTCTACTCTACTACTCTTTAAGCTCAATTAGCTATTCTTTTTGGCTAAAAATTTAGCTTTAGATTACAAATTTTAATTCAAATCCCTTTAAATATTACAAAAACATTACCACAATGATACAGGTAAAAGAGTTTTTGATACATATCCAAACTATAGTCTTGGATTTATGGCTAAGAATGAGCCAACAGCTACAGACAAGTTGCTTAAACAGAAGCATAGTAGCATTGTTATGTCCAAGACTCATAAAGGTAGATACTACCAAGAATATTGGCTTACTGATGCTGCTATGACTTCTTTGTTATCTTATTTTCCAAAAGAACATGAAGTTCTATGTTTTAAGGCAAATGGAGGAGCTACTTTTAAAGGTGTTAGAAGAGGAAATTCTATAGCCTGTGTATGTCTTGAAACATTAGAAAGAGTATTGTTTGCTCAGTGTCCTTTTGATAAAGTAGAAATACAAATAGCATGAGAAAGGCAACTATACAAGACTTAGAACTAGAGTTGTGGCTTAGACAGCGCAACTCCGGCTCAATCTATTGGAAAACTAAAGATGGTAGACAAATTCCCATCAAAGATATGGATAACAATCATTTAGCTAATACTCTTAAAATGCTTTTAAGAAAAGCAGAAAGAGAAGACTTTTATGATGAGCATATTGGAGATATGGATCCAATGGATTATTATGATTAGTAAGTAACCTTTTAAATATTACAATTATGTTCGACCAAATAAAAAACACTAAAGGAGAAGACCTCTATATTATTACAGTAGTATCTACTAATGATATCCAACCCCTTATTAGAACAAGTACTTGGGAAGGCTGTATGAAAAAGTTAGAGCAAATGACTCTAGAAGCAGATAATGATAGATTCCTTGCTCAATTAATTCATAAAGAAATTAATAAAGATTGTCATAGAGCTGAAGCTTCTATGAGATGCAATAAGAAAGGTTGGGGAAGTGATTATTTCAAGTATATAACTATTGAACCGTTATATACAGATGCTTGGTAAGATATGATACACTACATCATAGAATGGACTAATGGAGCCAAAGAGTCAATCTATGGCTCCAATTATATTAATGCTCTCAGACTTAATGGTATTACTCCAGAAATGGAACATAATATCATTGATTATGAGATAGTATAAAACAATAAAATTATGAAGATACAATTATCAAAGCAGTTATTAGATGCTATTATAACAGCATACAATAAAGAGAATGATCCTATAGAAGCATCAGATATAGACACTTTAGTGTTAGGAGTACCTTTTATCAAAGTAAATAATACTCTGATTGAATGGGAGATTGTTAATCTTAGTATACAGTAGTTACTAATAATTAGTTAATTCTTTAAAATGGAAATAAAATGAATAATAGTAACTTTTATGAATTGGGGATAGTACTAAGCGGTGTATGTATCCTTATACTCATTCTGTATTTATGTTTAGGTTATAATGAATTTAAAAATAAGCAAAAAATCTTTATACAAGGAAGTGTATTTATACTTCTTTGTATAGGAGGTTTAATATTTTGTAATACAAAAAGAGTTGCAACCTATAAAGAAGTATATTACTTAGAATATACTATATATTATCCAGACAATACTTGCAAGTTCAAAGTAGATTCATGTAATCATATATACTCTTATTCTGATAGAGGGACCAATAGGATTAGATACTATAGTATTTCTAAAAAAGATACTTATAGTACTAGTACTACTGCTCCTATAGTAATTGACAAAATAATAAAGAAATGAATAGCATGGATTCCAGACAACTCACCAATTTACTTTCTTTTATAGCAAATACTTATGAAGTAAATTGTTATATGAGAAGTAAAATGAAGACAGAATTTACTAAGAACATCTTACTAGATAAGTTTCCTAATCTTACAAAAGCCCAGGTTAAACATATTCTTAGAATAATATGATAACTTTCTCACAAGTAAATCAGTATGTTAGTGCCAATGGTATTGACGATAGTACTGATATATTCTCTATTCTATCTCAGATGCAGTTAGAATATAAGGTGATTTCTCCTATAATAGAGAAGCCTATACTAACTGCATCTAAGGTAGAATACTCTATACAAGATGTTCTAGATTTATTTAGCACATAATTAAATTACAAAACCTTTAAATAATATGGATAGATCAGATTTACAAGCAATTATTCGATTTGCACATAAAAATAATATGATGCATCGTCCTTTTCTATTAGTATATAAATGGTATATGATAACCAATGTCTTATGCTAATATCTATAGAAAAATCCCTAGACTGCTATGGCTGCACAGCATACAAATACTGTGATGTAGTGGTCTCCTCTATAAAATTATGTCCACATAAAAAGATTATTAGAAAAAATAGAGAGCCTTAGCACTTTACTTAAGTGCTTTGGTTCCTTAATTACTTCTATTATCTTTGCTTAACTTTAAGCCTCCTTAGCTCAATGGATAGAGCAACAATCTTCTAAGTTGATGATGAAAGTTCGATTCTTTCAGGAGGTACTATTGTAGCGTTTTTAGATGTATTTTTATGTAACTTTGGTACGTGAGTATAGAAGTTACTTTTATGCCTTCATGGTGGAATTGGTAGACACGTCAGACTTATTAAAACTTCAGTAATGAAGAATTTGAGTGCCTTATGAGAAATCATAAGAGTAGAATCTCCCTAATTAAACAAGTTAAAGTCAAACCATGGTAACTGTGATAAGAAATGGTACTTGACATCTTATAGCACAGTCTTTAATTTGCGACAGAAGCCTCACTTATGGTGACATAGGTTTTGGTGATGACGAGCTAAATTGAACTGATATATTACCCAACGAAAGATAATGATAGGAGTAGCTACCTATTAAGTGGAGGAGGAAAGTTCATAAATGTGTAGAGACTATATAGGAGATACCTAAGTTAGAAATGGTATATTTAAAATTAAATTGGCAAGATTCGCAGAAATAAGGAAAGCAGACTGTTATTAGGGGTTAGATTAAACCCTATATACTTACTTGCAAGATTTCTAATATGGTAATAAAATAGTCCAGACCACAATAACTTAAAGATACATGGTTCATATCATGCACTTCTCAGAAATGATGTAGGATAGTTTAATGAAAATATTAAGTTAGTTTGTATAAAAGCAAATGTGGTAAGAAAATCTGATAAGCAGAAATGCTTGTATGGGTTCAAATCCCATTGAAGGTACTATAAAAACTAATTCAGTAGCTCGAAGAAAGCTAAAATAAGGATATGCAATACATTGGATAAATTTGCGCAAAAATCTCCGTGTGTTTCTTCTTTGTACTATATATAATCAATGCATGCTAAAGAAAATAGTACGGCACATTATAAGGGAAGATAATAAGCCTTGTAATGGCTATAGAATTAGTTTTTAATTGGCTGATAGTTCAATGGTTAGAACAATAGACTGTTAATCTATGAATCAGAGTTCGATTCTCTGTCAGCCAGCAAATTTGTAAATAAAAATATCTTTTTCGTTACATATAAAATGGAATTAACTCATATTGCTTGTGAAAGTAGTATGAGTTTTAAATAAAGCTATATAGCAATACTAGTATAAAAGCATGTCCAGATGCTTAATCCCTGGAATAGACTGTCTGACTTAATGGTAAGGCAGTGCGTAGTAAACAGCGCAAAGTGTATACTAAACTTATCTGTTGTATATTTGAACAGAATTACGTGTAATTCGTAATGGAATGTGTAGCTCAATTGGATAGAGCACCAGATGTAATTTGGAGGTTGGCAGTTCGAATCTGTCCACATTTACTTTAGGGCTTGTAGCATAATTGGTGAATGCAATTGACTCATAATCAAGAGAGTAAGGGTTCAATCCCCTTTGAGCCCACTTAGCAGCAACAAGGTATGAGTTTTATGTACATGTAAAACTCGGTTAGGAGTCTATAAGAATAGACTCCTTTTTTATGTCTAATCTAAAATTAAATAATATGGAAACAAGAAATGTAACTATTACTCTTGAAAAAGCTATAGAGTTGTTTCATAGTGAAGATGAATCACTCGAAGAAATTGCACTTCAAGCCTTCGATAAAGATGAATTGACATACAACTTTAAGAGTATTACAACTTTTAAGAAGGCTTGTATGGCTCTCAATCTTGATTATATGTTATGTCTTACTGATGCTGACAATATAGCTACATTTAGTAAGGCTTCTGCTGCTATGTTTAAGTTGAATATTATCAAAAAGGCACTTAACTTAGGTAAGAATTTACATCTTACAAAAGACCTAAAAGGTTCTCGCATCTATTATCCTTACAATCCATTTGTAACTGATAATTCTTCCTTCTTTAAAAGCGAAATTGCTTCTAGTAGAATGGAGGTAATAGGTAGAATTAAGAACGAAGGAACTTTATATAATGTTCTTGGCGACAATGCTATTGATGGTGTTAATGCTGGTTTGGGTTGCTTCAATTCTAATATTGGTGTTGGTTTTGCTGCTGTTAATCTTGGATTCCTTGGTTGTGCATCTAAAGAAATAGCTCAACATCTTGGAAAGTACTTTGGTATGCTTATCACTGAAGCTAAATATGCAGATATGGTAGACTTTGAGATTGTACAAGATAAATATCACAATTGTTAAAACTAAGCAATATGGAAAAGTTTAATAACTCTTTAATCCCAGTTTTGGTTGGATGTGTGATAGGTATAAATATTGCACTCTATTCTGTTCAAAAAGATGTAGAAAAACTTCAAAAAGAAGTTGTCTGTCAATCTGATAGTATTAAACAATTAAGAGAAGAAGTAAATAATTTCTATTAATATGTGTTTTCTAAAAACAAAAGAAAGTAAAGTACTAGTAGCTAAAAGAGGTATTAAAGTATATAAAGTAGGTACTTATGCTGATGAGAGTACTTTTAAACCATTTTTCTATAGTGATTTTAAATATCCTGTAAATCAATTAGTAGTTGAATCAGTCATATTTGCAGATTCAATAGAATATGGATTACATAGTTATCTTAACTGTATATTATACCCACTATATCCAGCTGCTGTAGATTTATATACTAAAAAAAGTTTTCGGTATACTTTATCTCTACTACTGTATTCAATATTTTTAGGAGAATTTCTTATTCCTACGGGTACTCTGTATTGTTTAAACAGTAGTGGTGAAGTAGTATCAAATAGGCTTATATATACTGGTAACTATATAGAAGTACAGCCACATAAAAAATATAATACAAAAGAGTTATGGAAAGAAAAATAGGTGAAATATTTACTTACAATGGTAAGACTTATCAAGTAGTAAAATCTATTGTATGTACACATTGTGCATTTAGGGGTAAACTATGTGGTTTTATTGAACCATCTGCTGGTAATTGTATGCCTAGTAACAGATCTGATAAAACTAGTGTAATATTTAAAGAAATAAATAATATGGAAATAAAGAATAATCAATTAACTATTGATATTCCTGAAGGAATGGAAATAGACTTAAAAAATAGTGATTTAGCTAAAGGTATAGTTTTCTTTAAAAAGAAAAATATTACTTACGAAGATATATCTAATTCCTTTAACTCCGTAGCTTGCATTAATGTTTGTATACATAGTAGCAATATAAAGAAACTCATAGCTATGGCACAGTTAATGAATATTGCTAAGTATCACAATGGAGATTGGGAGCCTAATTGGAATAGCCGTGAAGAGGCAAAGTATTATATTTATTACAATCACAAAGAGGGTAGATATAAAGTAAACTCTACAGCTAGGATTAATTGGGGTGATGTCTATTTTAGATTTCGTGACAATGCCGAGCTTGTTATAGATAATCCTAATTTTAAATCAATTCTTGACACAATTTATAAAGAGTAATATGGAAACAAAATTAAATATAATAGAAATCCTAAAGGATAAACCAAAAAACACTAAGCTATATTCTCCTCTATTCGGAAATGTATATCTTGCATATATAGATATAGATAATGATACTATAGAAGTAAGACATCATGGGAGAATAGCAAAATTCTATGGTAGAGGAACATTTTACGGTTATCCTGAGTCAGAGCTATTACTATTCCCATCTAAGGAAATGCGTGATTGGTCTAAGTTTGCTTGGAAGAAGGGCGATTTACTTGTCAATAGCTGTGGATTTCAGTGTATTTTCAAAGAATGGGCATCTAATGATTATACAAAGTTCAATGGATGCTATTCTAATAGCAGGGATGGTTATGAAGACATATCAAATGCAAGAACAGATAAGTTTGACAAGTTAGATAACAATGTTGCCTGTGTATATATCAGAGAGCTTGAAAGAAAATTAGGTGGTAAGCTAAATCTCGAAACTTTGGAGATTGAAAAGTCAGCGTTCAAAGATGGTGATATACTATGTGTAATTGACAATTCTAACGATTATCACTATATACTTATATACAAGGGTCAAGATGATAAACATATTTATCGCTATGTAACAATGTTTGAGGATAATTCTTTACATATAAAAAAGGGTTCTTATTTTACAAAACCAAAAGACTATTCTATACGCTATGCCACAGAAGAAGAGAAGCAGCAACTCTTTGATGCTCTTGCAAAAGAAGGTAAAACTTGGGATGCTGAGAAGAAAGAAGTTGTTGATTTAAAACCAAAGTGGACTCCAAAACCATTTGACAGAGTGATAACAAGAGTTGATGATGATGCTATATGGACTGCTAATATTTTCAGTCATATTGACCAATATGGAGAATATGTCACTATCGGCTGTGAAAGCGGTTATACTTATTGTCTTCCTTACAATGAGGAGACTGCAAAGTTAATAGGTACAACTAAAGACGTAGAGGATTAACTATGGCAAAAATATCACTCAAAGACATAGAGTTTCGAGAAACCTTTCATTTTGCTTATCCTGATGAATACATAACCGCTTACAAATCTGTAAACTGTGTTCCTACACTTTATGTGAGCGAAAATACTCCTCGTGATAAAGCAGGATTTGTGTCGGGCAAAGCTAAACGCTATCTCAGAACAGAGCATAGTAAAAAGTGGCTAACAGAAGAAGAGTTTAAAGAAAAATATTTTGATGGGTTTACTAAAAAAGTGAAGGGTTAGATATGGATTTGAAGAAATTAATAGGTAATACAACATCAATCCCATCTATAGATTTCAACCAAGTAGTTAAGTGTGATAATCTTCGCTACTGGAGAATTAGTAAAGCTACTTGGGAGAAGGATAAAGTAGAACTTCATATTACCTTTGAAAAAGATGGTATACAAAGTATTTTAGATAAGAACTTTGATACAATAATGGAAGCTGTTGAATACTTTTATAACTTTCTTAAAACACTTTGATTATGATAGACGATAAGAAAATAAAAGAAGTTTGTGATAGAGCTTTAAAAAATAGTGGTTTTAATAATAATGCTGAAGCATATCCTTACATAAGAGGCTTCTACGATTGTGCTAAGTGGGCATTCGATGAATTCAGAAAGGACTTGTGGCATCCTGCAAGCGAAGAACCTATCGAAGATAAACCATTTCTTGCCCAAGAGATAGGAAGATGGCGTGTTGGTGTAAATTCTCCTTTGATTCCAAACAATGAATGGAGTACACAACGTAAAATACGAGGCATTAAACGTTGGTTATATGTTGAGGATTTACTTCCTAAAACACAGAAAGGAGGCTATCATGATTAAGCCTGTTACTATGTACTCTGTCATTTGTGATAGATGTGGAAAGATTTATGGTGAGGATGATGGTATAATTGCTTGGACGGACGAAGGAACTGCAAAAGAGCAAGCGTTGGAATCAGAATGGGTAGAGATTGAAGATAAGCACTACTGCCCAGACTGCTATGAGTATAATGATGAGTTAGATGAATATGTTCCTAAAATGATTTATCGAAACGATGTTTTAGGTAATCCTCTCACAAAAGGAGCTAAAGTATTATGTAGAAATTGTGAATTTGATACGGGGCATATATGGAGAATCGGTTACTTCAAGGGAGAGACAACAAATAAACGATTCCCATATATTGTAATGGTAAATGAAGATAGTATAGAGTATACTGATTGTCTTGCTTACACAGATTCTACTAGGATACTGGAAGGTTTTTGTACTTCTCATATCTCTCAGAAGTGGCAATTGAATGCTGCCATAAATGAAGTACTAAAGAAGAAGAAAGGAGGTGGGCAATGATGTACCATGATGCTGATGGTTATTATCTTTACCAAATGGCTCCCAAGTTTCCTAATCGTTTCATAGTCAATACAGCAACTTCACCAAAAGAATATGGTCAAAAACTTTTAAACAGAAAGAGAGGTAAAAAATGAGCACATTATATTGGATAAACGTTTTAGATAATATAAATTTTTTATTTGTATTTATATTTATAGCAAGTTTGATGATTAGTGTTGTTTGTGTTATTGCAAATCTATCTTGTTCTGTAGATAAAATACCTAATTACAAACGTTTTATTAAGGCTAAACACTGGACATACACATTATTAATTATTTCAACATTAGTAATTACATTTGTTCCTTCTAAGAGAGAATTATATATAATATATGGTGTAGGAGGAACAATAGACTATCTGAAAGAGAATCCTACAGCCAAAGAACTTCCTGATAAGTGTATTAAAGCTTTAGACACTTGGGTAGATAATTTTAATAAAGAAGGAGATTAAAATGAAAGAATTTAAAGTAGGTGAAAGAATCATCCTTGAAGTACAAGAGGTAGATCCATCGTCAAATCTTTGTACTGGTTGTTTCTTTCTTAGTGAAGGTTGCCGCAGTATGTCCTTTAACCTACCTTGTACCAAAAAAAAAAAGACTACGTTCTGACAACAAAGATATAATTTATAGAGAAGTAAAGGAGTAAGCGTATGGATAAGTTAGAATATATTCCAGGAGATTTGGTTACATATAATGGAAATATAGTAATTATAGAAAATAGTGATGGTTACTATGCAACCTACTATGATGAGGATGAATTTTTACAAGAAGTTAATGTTAATGCTATAGAAAGCATTCCTCTCACTCCAGCCATCTTAGAGAAGAACGGATGGAAACGAAATGGTGGGCAATATTCTTTTACTTATAAATCTTATGCTGGAGATAAGGTAGAACTCATTGGTTTCTTTATCGAAATGTTTAAGGATGTGCATGATATGTTAAAACACAGATATTTTCAAATAACGCACGAGGATAAAGTTATCTGTGGTTGCTTTTATGTTCATCAACTCCAGCACCTTCTCTTCGGTCTTGGTATTAATCACGAAATGGAGGTGTAGGTATGAGTGTAGCAACACAAATAAACTATCATTGTCCTTTCTATGGTAGAAAATGTTACCAATGCGGTTATTGAAATCGTAGAGGAAACGAATGTGAGAAAATAACTCATCAAGACAGAAAGATTTAATGTTTAACCGCCTTCGGGCATAAATAAATAGAGGTATGAATATAGATAAATTAGAAAGAGCTAATATTTTAGCTAAGAGTTTAATACCTAAAGTTGACGAACTCTTAAATATGTCTTCAAAATCAAACAATAGTAGACTTGCTGATGCTATTTGGGGACTTTCAGAGTGTGATGAAGTTTTTGAAACTAAATTCAAGCAGCTTCTGAATGAAACAAAACAAAGATTGCAGAAAGAGTTTGATGAGCTTTAGTAACTAATCGTAAATATAAAAGAATAAGAAGAATAAAATATTAAAATATGAAAAAATATTTAGTAAATTATCGAGTAGCAGTAAAGTCAACACCAACAATTCCTTATCTTGAGTATACTACGACTTATGGAACACAAGATATGATGACTCATGAAGATGTTGAAGCTTTTGAAAAAGCTAAGACTAAGGAGCATGGAAGCAAGGCTTCAATGATAAGTTTCTGTGAACTTAAATATTCAACACCAACATTGATGGATTATATTGAAGCACTTCCGTATCTAAGTGTTAAATATAATACTTCTGCTTCTGGTAAAATGGAGATTACAACAACAGACGATTATTGGGCTTATATTCCTACTTTATACAAGTTTGAAGGAACATGGGTTATTGATTGGATAGACGCAGAGGAGAGTGATTCTATAAAAGTAATAAAAGGAACAACTCCTTTTGAAGCTGCTAAGAATGCTTATAATTGGTGTGTTGAAAAAGGTTATATTAAAGATACATTAAATAATAAATAGATTATACTCATTAAAATAGTTCCAGACCCTACATTGCAGTGTGTAGGATGTGCATTTGATGAAGATTATAAATTACTATTGTATATTCTTGAGATGGAACATTAGGTAATCTTTAAATTTAACCACCCTCTCCTATAACAGGGAGAGGGTAATAAAGGATAAGCAATGAAAATAACTTACGAGTATGGTTCTCACAAAGATAATCATGAAACTTTCATTGATATATTGCCATGCCTTAGTGTCGGTAAATTAGGTTTTAAAGGCTACTTTATAAATTTCGAGTGGCTATTGTGGTATATGGTTTTATATATTAACAAGGAGGATAAGAAATGAGCAAAGAAAAAGCGATAAAATTAATATTGAAACTACAAAAAGAAGTAAAACGAGAAGGTTTAAATGGAATTAATAACATTCTCGTTTTAGCACTTAAAGAATTGGAGGATTAAGTATGACAAAATTTAAAGTAGTTAGATACTGGGACACATATCCCGATAGAGTTATTGCAACTTTAGATACAGAGGAAGAGGCTGAAAAGATTTGTAATAAATATCGTAGAAGCCGCAAGCCTATGTATGACTATTTAGTTAGAAACGAGGGTGAATAATGACTAGAGAAGAGTTAAGAAATAATTATGGAAATGACATCTG